>Ga0315915_1006469_pt1 | contig 14292 bp, 11 predicted proteins | sample MpolbnodulesMG_FD_207738 | JGI IMG/M metagenome (GOLD analysis project Ga0315915, IMG submission 207738) | Medicago polymorpha root nodule microbial communities from Los Angeles, California, United States - branched nodules | ecosystem: Host-associated > Plants > Roots > Nodule | place: USA... | reverse complement strand
TTTGTGTGTTATAATGTATAATGTGTGATATAATGATTAGTTTGAAATGCCTAAATACATTGTCCACTTATTTGTGTTTTTTTAAATTTGTTTTGTACAAATATGGCTAGGGAGAAGGATGAGCAGCAGCGGCTTATTAGAGAGACGAGGATGCGCAAAGGTAAAGAGGCGAGTACCGCTAGCGCTCAGGGAGAGAGGGTGGATCAAAACCCGTATGTACCAAAGACTCGGAGGCGTAGGGACGCGAGGCCAGGTGTAGAGAGCTCACAGTCACATATGGATTACTCCTCTCAGGTGGTTGATCCGACCCCAACGCATGATTATGTTGTGTATGAAGAGGGTTTTGCTGGATACGATCGGATGGAGGAGGAGAGAATTTTTATCAGCTGCAGGACGAGGCAGAGGATGAGGAGGTGGCAGATGATGAGGAGGTGCCAGAGGATGTTGTGGCAGATTATCTTGAGGCAGATAATGTAATTCCTGAGGGTGAGCCTGAGCCTCAGACTCAGCGGCGACGACGTCGTCGTGTTCCGTTGATACCGCCATACCTCGTGGAGGGCCTCCCTTTCCTGGAGGTCCTGAGACCACGGCATTGTTGTCCGATTACGCGAGGCACGTGGCGAACCCTCTTTGGGTGAAGCATCATAATGTAAGTGTTTAAATTCTTTAAAATTCTTTAAATGCTTTAAAGTGATTAAAATTAGTAGCGTAAGTGTTTAAATTTTTTAAAAAATGTAGCGTAAGTGTTTAAATTTTTTTAAAAATGTAGCGTAAGTGTTTAAATTTTTTAAAGAATATAGTGTAAGTGTTTAAATTTTTTAAAGAATGTAGCGTAAGTGTTTAAATTTTTTAAAGAATGTAGGATAAGTGTTTAAATTTTTTAAAGAATGTAGCGTAAGTATCTAAATTCTTTAAATTTTGTAGTGACAATGTCTTAATTCATTTGATTTTCAGATGTGGCATGACGGGGAATATAAGTGTATCAATGCAAGGAAAAAGATGAGAGAGCTTGATATACCGGAGAATAGATTGAGGTGGTTTTGGGATCCTGTGGAGGCGTCTGGCTTACATCATTTGATATACATCGGGTATTCTAGTGTGACTCATGCTATGATACGTGCTCTATGCGAGAGGTGGCACACGGAGACCAGTAATTTTCATCTACCTGTAGGGGAGATGACGATCACTTTGGACGATGTGTATAATCTCCTCCACATTCCTATTCAGGGCCGCATGTTGGACCATGACGCGTCAATGGATCGGGACCGTGGGCTTGATTTGATGATTAGGTTGTTGGGCATGTCAGAAGTTGATGCTCGTGCTGAGGCAAGGACTAAGTATGTTGGTCATATCAGTTATCCCACACTGAAGCGGCTTTATGAAGCCCACCTGACAGAGGCTAGACGGCTGGAGGACCCACAGACGAGGGAGGAGATGCAGGAGAGAGACAGGAGAAGGCAGTGGTGTGTGAGGAGTTTTCTTCTATATCTCGTTGGTAGTGTATTGTTCACTAACAAAACGAATAGACACATCGACTTGATATATCTTGATTGTATGGCGGACTTGCAGGCGATTGGGAAGTGGTCATGGGGAGGGATGACCTTAGCTTACCTGTACGATTATCTGGATGATTCTGTTCGTTTGAAAAACAGAATGATGGCTGGCTGTACGACTCTTCTTATGGTGATAATTTAATATTTATCTTCATTTATTTATGAATTTATTTTATAATTTTTATCATCATGTTAGATTATTTTTTCCTAAGTTCGACTACATTTATTTAGGATTTAATTTAAATATTTATGTGAAGCTTTTATAATGTATTAGATTTATTTAATATTTAACTCGAATACTTATTTTTGTGTATTATTTTTTTGTTGCAGGGATGGATTTTGGAGCATTTGCCAGGTTTGTACCCAAGGAAGCCTAGCACGAAGTGGAAAAAGGAGAGACCATGTGTTGGGAGATGGCTTACTAGCAGAGGGCATGTAGATGTGCAGCATTACCGCCTACTTCTGGATCACTTAGAGGTGGATGATGTGAGGTTTTCTACTTATGGTGATCACAGAGAAGTGCGCCCTTTTCAGCTTCTGTGCACTTACTCGGGATGTGCGGGAAGGAAAGGGTGTACCGTCATTTACCTGAGCGGGTAAAGAGGCAATTTGAGTATGTACAGGACGTTCCCAGACAGTCGTCATCTGTCGCTCAGATACCTACGCAATTGTTGACCACTGTGTTGCTAGACGCTCAGGCATGGTTCTACCCTGATTGGGTACATAGGTGTTAGAGACCATGGCATTATGACAATGGCTACATGGCTTGGAATGCCAAAGTCTCTCACCCTTGTATTCTCCCACCTGATGAAGGATCTTCCCCCCAAGCCGGTGAACGTGGAGCAGATCATAGGAGAGGAGCATGCCAGAGAGATGCCTGACATCGACAATCATCCGGGATGTGGTGCATATAGCTGATGATATTGTGGCCAGGAGCGGCGAGATGACTAAAGAGGAGATTGTCCAGGAGGTGATGCGGATAGCCAGTACCGGTCGCACTGCCCTTACGTATCAGATTGTCAGGCGACGCAGGGGACAGAGGCATGGTAGGCAGCAAGGTTGATTCTGATTAGGCCTTTTTTAAGTACTTTTTGACTATGATGGTGATGTATTATTATGACATGTTTCGTACATTATCGTATTTCTATGACATTTTCGTACGTACCTTTTATATTATTTCTTGCGTTTTAATTTTATCCTGTTAAATATTATTTCGTACATTTTATATTCATGAATTTGCAATTGTATGGAAAAAATTTGTTTATCATGTTAAGGATGAAAATCTTGGATGAATTTATTTAAGTATGAAAATTTTGGTTATGAAAAATGGAAGGTGAGCTGCTGGAAATGGAACCAAACACGTAGCGGCAGTTAACTATCGTTGGTATCAGCGCAGTTAACTGCCATTGGCGCCAGCGGCAGTTAACTGCTGCCGATTTTTCCAACGGTAGTTAACAACCGTTGAAGGCTTTAACGTAATTTACATGTGTCAATACGAAGTTTTCAATGTCAGAAAAGCAATTTTCAGTTTTGTATTATGATAAACATAAGTAAGAATGTTAACTTTATGAGTCTTGTTAACTAGTGCTCTAAAGGTAATGGTTAAGAAATCCATTATTAAAAATTTTGTATTGTAAATATTAGTTTTTACGTTTGTCTTAGCAATAACTACACCACTTTTTGATACAAACTTACTAATTTTAACATTTTAATCAATGCTCCAATGACACTTATTAGCATTCTCCTAACCTTATACATTGGAGATTTATCTTTGTTGTTGTATAATCCATTATTATTTGTCCCACTCTTCATGGAACAAACTAACTTAGGAAATCACTGAGTAGCACACATATATCTATCGGTAGCCCTCATTGTACTTGTGTTATTAAATTTTTTTGAAAACAACTTATGTTATTAATTATTCTTAACCACTTTTTTGTCCAGCTTTCAAATCATAACTTCATTATCAACAAGTGAATGTCACTACTTTTCAACGAAAGACTTGCAACTTGGAAGCAAAATTAATGTAACATTTGATAATAATGCCTTGGTTCGTTGGTTATTAATTATTCTTAACTACTTTTTTGTCCAGCTTTCAAATCAGAACTTCATTATCAACAAGTGAATGTCACTACTTTTCAACGAAAGACTTGCCACTTGGAAGCAAAATTAATGTAACTGTTGTGAAATCAACCTCGTTCGGAATCACACCAATGAAAAACAAAGATGTGTGGAGCAAAAGGTAGTGGTAATCCTAGGTCTAAGTATCCTCAAGCAACAACACACACGATTGGGGTAATCCACGATTTGACAATAATGCCTTGGTTCGTTGGGGGTCATGCGTCAATATTACTCCAAGCGTTATAGTCATGTAGGATTAGGCTCAGTCACTTAGATGAATGAAAATAACAACAGATGGCTGATTTAGTTCTGTGTAAACCTATAAGTTCTGTTATATATAAAATGTTGGTGACATTTATCACCATGAATTGATATATTGAAGTGTCACAAGGTGGGATGTTGCCAAGTTGGTGACATTTATCTCCATGTATTGACATATCTCCATGTACCAGAAAACCCTATATTCACTATGTAAAGTAGAGCATATAACTTTGTCAGGTTCAAAATTTACCTTTGTTTCAAGTCAAGTCCACTTAGTAAACAGGAGTTAGATACAGAATAAAAACTGCATACGACATCAAAGTCTGTCCATTTAGATCGCCCACTAAATTACTCACATACCAATTCCAATAGTATTGAGTTGAGCATGAGGAGGTGCATGCGGAAAAAAATTCAAGTTTCACATTGAAAAAAGAGTTTGTAGAGAGTCACGCTGTTCGCTTATCAAGTCGGTTTTGCAGGGTTGAGTTAGACCCAACCCAAACTCTAAGATTCCCGTTGCTACTTCGATTCTTCTCTCTAGAAATATAAGTCTCGCAAGTACTCCAGAAAATCTAAAGCACAGAACCTGGTTTAACTGATCCAGACATGCTGCTTATATTCTGATATACTATATATTACATAATTTTAACATATGAAGGAGCCAAACGATGCATGCTTATCAAAAACATCCCCTGTTTATTTTTTGTGAACTGGAAATAACAATAATTACTGTATCAAATAAATAATCCACATTGGCATCAGCTTTAAGACTAGGAAAAAGACAGTTGATCAATTTAAATCCAAAGTGTGCACAAACAATAGCCACAAAAGCCACAAAAAACAATGAACAATAAGACAGCATAGCATTATTAAACAATAGCATTCCCAATCCCATACTGACCTAGGTTGGAGATCAGGCTACAAGGAAAATAAATTTCATGATAATATCCCAATTCCATAATGGCAGGCAGGTTTCCCAATACTTCACAGCAATAATACTCTTGACAATTAGTTTTGATTGTATTTGCATTGTGTGTATTACTACTATAGGCTCGCAGTTCCAAGGCCAAACAATGAAATATGTTATCTCATCTGAATCCATAAAAATATTTGTCCTATGTTATTGCTCTTCAGTCTTTTAGTCTTTCCTGAATCTACTCTGCCTCTTGAAAATTTCTAAAAGGAAACCCCCGATAAAAGTTTGAGTCATTTTCATGTCATTGTATATATGAAATAGAATCTAAAATAACCAACTTTCTTCTGTACTAAGAACACCCTTTTATATCAGTACAACAACCTCCCCTTATATTGTTGATGCATAACTTAATTGATCTAAGCATTTGACCTATATCTACTTTGAAAGAGCAAGAATAAAAGGAAAATGTCGGTATAATAACCTCCTCTTTTATTGTTGATCCATAACTTAGTTGATCTAAGCATTTGATATATATCTACTTTGGAGATGTAATCTTGGACTCTATCACACTTGGCCTTGTTTGATTCTGTGTATGTTTGGTTTTGTGGTGAGAAGAATTGATTTTGAATTATTGATTCTGTAAGATTGATTCAGGGTAAAATCAAGTTGAACATAAATAGATTTATGTTTAGATACATTCATTTAAAAATGAGATGAACAATAAATTTGAGTGTAAAAATCAATTTTAGAATCAAAAGCTACAATTTCTATCTTCAAGTAGAATCAATTTTGACGCATGTATAAGTGGAACCAAACATGCCAAAATCAGTTCTACACATGTAGAATCAATTTTGACGCATCTATAAGTGGAACCAAACATACACCGAGTCAACAACTTCAATAAACACCACAAATCGTTCCCAAACTAAATCACCAACCTTCAATTTTAGGCCATATACAAAGCAAAACAACACATAAACAACCTAATTTCAAATTCTAATTAGGAATCGTTCTTATTATAAGCATACAATGAGGTAGAATTTAGGCTTAACATACTCTACATTGGATTCAGCTCGTAGGATATATATATATATGTAAGCTGTGATCCATTTTGAATACCGTATGTCTTTTTCTTACATATAAACAACCAAAAAATATCATGATTGCATTAAGTTCATACTAAACTGCGACGGGAAATGGAAGGTGTTGTTCAGGTAATGTGACGGGGAGGAAATTGACCTTTCTTGAGAAAAGATAGAGAGTATTCAGCAGCATCAATTAGGTCAGCAATGTTATGCAAAGACCGTTCATCAGAACCCACCCAAAACATTGCACGTACCTCCGCTTTCTTCGCTAATCTTGCAGCGAATGTCAGTGGCAACGAAGGAGAATTGAGGCTTCGCAGTATGTGACGATATAGCGATAGAACTTGAACCCTGTTCTTATGCAGATCCTCTGCCGTCGCCCATATCAAACCCTTACCCATTCTGCAACACACCAAACCTTAGTTTCAACAGAAATTGAAAATGCATACATCAAGTTAATAGGTTTTTAATAATTAAAACTAATCAAATTTCATTATCCTAATAAGCTTTGTAATCCAGCTCCAAATGGCATAGAAAATAACTGGACAGGTGAAGAAAGAGGAGACAAACCTGGAAAGGTGAACTGTGTGGGTGTCGCGGTGTATGGCGGACCGCCGGAGAGGGGTGGCGGCGGGTTAAGTGAAGAAAGAGAACAGGAGATTCTCTCTGTTTTGTGAGAAAGAAAATGGTGTGCAACTGGACGGAACTGAGAAGAATTGGGGATTTTCTTCAACAACAAAAAAAAATCAAATTTTGGGATAAAAAAGGAGACTTTCTTTATTTTTAATTTTTTTTTTTACATGGTTCTTTAAATTTAATATTTGTAACTCATTTATCCTTTATTTAGTTTTTGTTTTAATTTAGTGTTTTAAGTTTTATGTTTGTGATTGTTTGCGATGTTAACCTTTCTGATTTAACACCGTGTCAGTTTTTTTTTTTTTTGTTAAGAATCATTTTAGTAATTATGATGTGAGAATTTCAAGTTGATGCATGTTTTCTCCTCATTATGCGACCTATTATTGAATTCCAAGTTAAATTACACGATTGATTATGAATTTGTTTAATTAAATTCTCGATTTTATTTCACCTCTACCAATTTCCTATTCCCCAGTTCAGAATTAGATTTTTATGAACCCTGATTTTTGCTCTTGTTCGAGTCATGACACTGAACCATTTTTAATACAATTAAAGTGGCGTATTCACTCATTCATCTCTTAGATTCCATTATCAAAGTTTTCATTTTTGTTCCAATTTATGGGGTTTTGGATAGGGGTGCATATCGATATACAAGTAAATTTGTTTCAATTTCTAAGTTTTTGTTTTAATATCTCTCATCATTGATTTCTCCTCATGATTCTACTTGTTTTTAAGAAATAAGATTAAATTCCTACTCAACATCGGTTCTATTAATAAAATAGGATGTTATGTTTGTACCATTTGTTTGCTCTTAATTTTAAATAGAACACCTGATCCAAAAAATTGAGGTGGTGGGTTTGAGATTGAAGATTTCTGGTTTTTTTTTCCTTCAATTTATTAAGGCTCCATTATTAATGAAGATGGTGATGACGAAGATGTTGAAGAAATTGAAGAATGTGATTAAGATGATGATTGAAGATTGTTCAAGATGGATGAGGATAAAAAACATTAAGATTTATTATTTTTTATTTTTAATAAAAATTAATCAAAAAATATAATTTGATGATTTGGAGCTACCACATCAGTAAACGGTCATGTAACCAATCTTTAACAGGGTATGACGAAAAAGGATAACGATGAAGACAACTTACTACTCTTTTTTTTTTTTTTTTACAAAAGACAACGTATTACTTAAAGGACCAATTTGATATTAAAATAACGTAAAGGAATGTGTTATAAATATTAAACTTAAAGGATATCTAGTGTAATTTGGTTTTTTTCCCTTTGAGCGATACAGTTTTAAAACCCAGCATCGGTTTTGGTTGGGATATCAACAGTTCAGACAAAACCAATGAATCAGAATAACCAAATTGAACCAAAACTTATCAATTTTTTTGTATAGATCAAAAATTGAATCAAATCAACGAAATCGAACTAGATTAGTTTGGTCTCGATTTTTAATTTCAAAATTCAATAAACCGATGAACTCAATCATTAGTTTAGTAAGATTACCATGTCCATTGTGACTTAGTATTTGCATAACATTTTACTAACATTGTCACTCAAATAAAAGCAATATGTAGAAAAGAAACAAAAAGGCAGTCTGATGCACTAAAGCTCTCACATAAGTAGGATCTAGGAAGGGGTCTCAATATTTTGTATATGGTATGCAGTCTTACCTTGGCTTGTTTTTTTATATAAGAGGTTGTTTCCATGATTGAACCCGTACATAAATAAGTAGAACGAAATGACTAAAAATAATAAATGACAAGTTTATTTTTTGTTATTGGAATTTAAATATTGCAATAGTTGATAATTGTCACAGATAACTTAAGTTGCTCAAATAGATATTCACATTTTTCATCTTTAATTATCTTATCTCAACTTAAAATTTCATAAAATAACTACAAACAAATAAGCTAAAAATATTTTTCCTATCTTTATGTGTGTTCAACTAAGTATTCATATAATGTTTTGCAACTTCACATTTTCTACCTAAAGTATTTAAAAAATTGTTTTTAAATTTCATTTTCAAGCGAACCAATCAACTGAACTATTCATTATATCATCGATTTATCTTGATTTGATTTAACTTTTTAAAACCATTTAAAATCAAACCAAACTAGTGCCGATTTGGTTAGTTTTGACGGTTTTTTGATTGCAAACCAAACCAAGTTGAATCGTTACACCCCTAAGTTTACGGGTTCATTCGATTAAGTTTTTCAATTTGAATCGGTTCATCCGATTTCTTCTTGGTTGTACAACAATTTCCAATGTTTTGCCAACCTAGACCAACCTCTGTTGAATTAGTTCAACCAACCTCTCGGTTCGGATTAGTCCGATATTAAAAACAATAGGTCGAATATATATTTATGGGCTTTTGTTCTTGTATGTACAAGTGGGGTGTACCTACTAACCATGAGGTGTAGTCTTTACATTGGTGATTTGATTTGTCACGGCTAGTTGTACGCTCCATCTCCAAGTGAGGGGAGCTTGCAAAAGACACTCTTATGTCAAAGTAAGGCAATTATATTGGTAGCAAGTAAGTGAATATATTGAGTGAGTGACGTGATCATACTTGGGGGGAGAGGCCGTGTTGTTTCGAAATATTTTCTCAACAACAAATGAACTCGACGAGCAATCTAGAATACAAGTTAAATCATTATATCTTAGTTGACATGTCTACGTGTAACACGTCTTAATTTGTGAATCAAAGAAACGTGCAGGATTTTGAACATATAAAAGGGAAAAAAGATAAAGAGAATAATACGAAAAAATTCTATTAATCTAGGTGATTTGTTCTTTCAACGTTGTTTCTAGTAGGCGTAGTTTTGTCGAACGGAAATAAACTCACTTGCATGGAGTTTAAGTTTACATTATATACGCAGGAAAATAAACTAACAAATTGTTGCATGTGTGCCATGTGTCCTTTAACTTCCAGGAATGTCCTTTTGTAACTTCTCTTTTGAATTTTAATCTTTGGCGCTTCAAGGGAATAATTGCTGCTCTTGGAACTTATTGAACGGTCTACTAGTGGCAGTTTCTAGAAGTTGTAGGATTTGAATCTTTAGATCGAGATGGCTAATTATCTTGACATGTTTTTCCTTCGAAGTGCTTCGTTACTCAAAATGCTCTTCGCTCAAAATAATTGGTTAAAATTTGAGTGTAACAGGTGCCCCACAAATGTTAAATTTAAAGAATTTTGGATTTGTCATTTCATAATTGAATAAATGCAAGAAAATCTAATTGTTTGGAGCGATCAAATTGTCTAGTAGAAAACGAAAATCCTTGTGGATTCAACCACTCATGTTTGTTTCCAATTTTATTTTTTGAAATTTTCAAGGTCTGTGGTTATGTTCCTAATAGTTCAATTTAGTTATTTGTAGTTCAGTTCTAGTTAGTAAATTATGCTTAAAATATTGGTTTGATTTGTGAACTCTCATAATAGGTTCAGTTATTTTTGGTTTGGCTCAATGTGGTTTGATTCAACAGTATTTTTAGCCACTCCTTTTCATTACACTAGTGAGTGAGAGAGAGAGAGAGAGAGATGCATCTAAAAAAATGTCATAAACATTATCACATGAGAAGAAAGCGCGTTAAAAAGAGAGTGGTTATACATAGACATCCTTAGGTGGATGTACCACCCTTATACCACTCCCATTTGGCATTTTTTATTAATATGACAGGGGCAATTTCGTCTTTATGCATTTATGTTCCTCTCTCTTGCTCTCTCTCTCTCTCTCTCTCTCTCTCTCTCTCTCTCTCTCTCTCTCTCTCTCTCTCTCTCTCTCTCTTCACTCACCATCGATTTCTTTCTCTTATGTTTTTAATAGCCATTCAACAACTCAGAAAGTAATTACAACCTCAGGTTGGTTGCTTCCAAAAAGGATAAGGGCTTCCTCCTAGGTTTCAAGATGGATAAAGGTGAAATTCCTTATGATCCTTAAATTTGATATTTTCCCATAGGGGTCAAGTGTCTCGCTAAAATCTAAATCCCTTGTCCTGGTGTGAACAAGATCAAAGTTTATGATAAACAAAATCTTTGATGGTTTTGTATTAGTTGAAGATTTCTTTGAATCACCACCAGACCTTTTGTTGTCAAGTTCTGCCTAAAAATCATAACAACAACAGAATGTGTATATTAAAATACCCAAAATTAAATAATTTCAAAATCATTCATTAAGAAAAGAACATAAATGATTGGTGGCCGATGATGGAGAAAAGTTGTAGCGGTGGTTATCAATGAAGGTGGTGGCTGGTGTGGATGGAGGGGAAGAATGGAGGTACGGTGGAGAGAGAGTCCGACATAGTTTTTTTTTCTTTTCTGTAGAAGGAGAGAGAGAAAAGGGGAAAGGGAGAAAGGAAAGAGAAACAAGAAAATAAGAAAAGAAAAAAAATGCCACATGGAGTGGTACGATGATGGTACAAGAATAAGGGTGTCTATGCATAATTATCCTAAAAAGATGGGATAGAAATGAGAGAAAAAAAAAACAAAATATAGTCTTTAATGCATCTCAATTTCCGAGACAATTTTATCGGAAAAGTAAATAACATGTGGGGCCAACACCCATTTTTATTTTTCTTTCATATGTGATACTAACATTTCAATCAAACATATGACGCTAACAATTACAGACAAACATTATGAGTCAAAAAAAGAATCTAGACAGGGCCGGCCCATAGCCCGTCGAGGCTGGGCTACGACACAGGCCCCTAACATTTTGGGGGCCCTTTTTTTTGTATATGGCCAATTGATGTTAATTATATGGGAAATGTTAACGAGTGCCCCGGGGGCACTCTTTAAGCACCTAAAGTAGTAAGATTTTATGAAAGTTTGTGATATAGATAAGATTAACTTTAAGACATAAAAGTCGAGCTGCTGCAGCGGATGAACCAAGTTTGTTGCATGATGTTGGATACGAACTAACCACACATAACTACCACTCACAAACCTATCAACGAGACAAAACAGATTAAATTATTTAGATGTAGAAAACACTCTATTCTTTTTGTTGACAAAAGTGACTCTTTTTATGTTGTTTACAATTTAAATAATTTTTTTATATTTTAATTAGGGGTCATCTTTAGACTACAACAGGACCTTCAAATTGTTTGAGACGACCTTGAATCTAGACAAATATTAGTCATTTCTAAAGGATTTAGATACTTCGTATGTATAACATGATTATCGAATTGTGTCCCAATTTACGTATTTTCTATTCTCTCATAATGTTTCCTTTGACCTTTACCTCTTCCATATAAAGTGTAAATAGTAAAATATATAAAGGTATATCACATAATATGTTCACTTGATTTATGTTGGATGTCAAGTGCAAGTACAATCTCATATTCAGATCATATCACTTCATTAGTACTAAAGTGCAAAGGTGTGAAAAAGAGATAATTGAGAGAGATAAAGTGGGTTGTGGAGAGAAAATCAGAAGTTGTTGTTTGTTTTAAGTTTAAGATTTACATTCATGAGAATACATGGGTAGAAAATGAATATACCTAGGGAGAAATCATTATTCTTCTGTATCAAGATTCATGGGAATGAAATAACTTCCCATAACTTCCAACACTCCCATGAAATTATTTCCAAGTTAAAAGATGAGAAAATTGATTCCCATAAAATTTTGTATACCTTTTTTTAAAAAGAAAATAACTTTCAATTTTCCTATAATATTCAAGAGTGTGTCATACAATATTTTTCTAATCTCTAGGAATAAATCTCTCATCTTTATATTCTCGAATATGTTTTTTCTATGAATAATTTTTTTTGCGTGAATTAAACGCCCCTAAGAGATTATTTTGATTTTGTCATTTTTACAAACCTAGAGTATTTAGATCAATATCCATGACTCGACTGCACCCATATGAATATTGATCCAACGACTCTACATTTATTATATCGCTTACGATAGACATTCCAAATTGCAATTAAGATACAGGTAAATAAGATGGGAGCTTCTACGGTGCAGTCAGGAAACTAACTTTTTTGAAAAAGTTAATTTTGATCTTAATGTTTGATTCATTTTTAAATTGTTGATTAGTGATTAATGATCAATAGTAATTCATCTAGTAATGCTTGCAACATCTTGGACTTACAGATACTATTTTATCGTTGGAATCTTCAACATGCAAACAGAGTTGATGATATTATGTGATAGTCTTAAGTGTTACACTTTGTGAGGTGTTACGCTTATAACAAAGTAGGATAAAATTAGATTAAGTTGTAGTCTTATATATCTGATGAATTGATGATACTATGAAGACTGAACTTTTGATGCCATTGTACAAACAGTGGGGTGTTACTCATTACATTTTTGATGTTATAGTGTTAACTTTACTAAAAAAGTCATTTTCATGACTTCACCATAGAATTTTTCAAATAAGATGCACAATGTGTTTGGACAGAGATAATATTGTGGATGTAGATGAAATCAATGACATCAAATTTGAGATTTTGATCCTTTGTAACCAATGTATAGCGCAACCGGGTTCATGCAGAATCAATAATTTTACGATATTTTTTCTCTCTCTAAATCCAATATAACGAACCAATAACGGAATTCAATTGATTAATAAACTTCACTAATGATGGATTGTTCAGCAAAATCTAAATTCGATTTATGAGTAGAACAATTAACGATCCAACTTTACTTACCTTCCGACAAATTTAAAGAACAATTATCAACAAAGAATAAATTCAAACCCTCGTAAAAATCATAAATCACCAAACGATTTATTTCTCATCATATCAGATCCAATTACAATTCTCATAGGCTCATAGCAATACACTAATAAACAAACCCTGCATAGCCACCAAACAACATCAAAACGACCCAAACCACAACCCCAACAGAACTTGCTTTGGACGGAGACGGCGCCGGAGTATCCACGTAGGCCAACGGAATCTTAGGAGGTGACGCACTTGCCGGCGGCTGAGATGGTGGCACAGCCGTGACATTAGGGCGAACAGCCATGACTTGAACAATCATCTTTTCATCATGCTTGCAGTTGTCAACATTGCCACTGATGAAATAATACAAACCGGAGTCACTCAGCTTAAACTTGGAATCACCATTGTCCAGTTTTTGTTTTGGATTGTTGATGTTGCAAGAATCATAGTCTTCTTTCTTCACCACAAGAACCGAATCATTCCCTTTAACGTACTTGAAATCTGCAACATTTTTCAAAATAAAAACAACGTTACAGGTTATTAAAAGAGTATATAATAATAATAATAATAATAAATAGTACTCGTAAATGACTGTAAAGTTGAGGATTAACAATGAATTGGACTCACGGAGAGTGTCATTGACTCGAAACCTATGTGTTCGAGCCCATTGATTGTAGTCTTCAGAAGGTTTCACGACCCAGCCATCTTTGCTACCAACATGAAACTCCTTTGCTTCAAGCAACATTGGTGTCAAGAAAAGCACAAGACCAAGAAACATGCTAGAAGAAGCCATTTGCTAACACTCTGAAGAGTCTGAATTGTTGTGTGAAGAATGATATGTAGAGGTAGTGATATATATAGCGAGGAATGAAAGAGAGACTAGTTAACCGTTGAGCATGGGAAATGCATGTACAGGGTGGTAAGAATATGTTTGCAGCTGGCAGTGGCATCATGTACTGATTATGTTTGTGGGGGTTTCCAAAGCCATATTTTTCTACCACTGTTACATTTACACGTGGCGACATGCATGAGACTTTTTAT
>Ga0315915_1006466_pt1 | contig 14293 bp, 4 predicted proteins | sample MpolbnodulesMG_FD_207738 | JGI IMG/M metagenome (GOLD analysis project Ga0315915, IMG submission 207738) | Medicago polymorpha root nodule microbial communities from Los Angeles, California, United States - branched nodules | ecosystem: Host-associated > Plants > Roots > Nodule | place: USA... | reverse complement strand
AAAATAACAGCAGGGCCATCAACGAGAACAGGAACAAAACCAACAGGGTTGAGCTTGAGAAAATCTGATGATATGAAAATGAAATATAATATGTTATAATGCAATTGAGATTAAGGAAAAGAGAGAGAGAGAGGAACCAACCAGGATGAGATTGTTCTCCCTTCAACAGATTAACTGCTTTGTAATCATATTTGAGACCTTTGAGGTTGAGAGCGATTCGAACTCGGAAGGAACAAGAACTTCTCCAATACGAATACAGGATCAGCTGTTGTTGTTCTTCTTCTTCAACAATAACATTTGTGCTTGCCTTGTTCAAAATTCAAATCAACAACGAAACATAATCAGTTCCATAAAAACAAAAACAAAATCAAAGGCGCATGTTAGAAGAAAGAAAGCAAAGCAAAGCAAAGCATACCATTGTGCTAAGTGTCGTGCTTAAACTTCCAACTTCGAACCAGAGTATATGATAAACACCTCGGACACTCCGGGGTTCGTGTTTCTTTCAATTTGATGAAAACTTTTATTTTCTTTCTTTTCATTGGTATAAAACAATAGAGAGAATAAAAATACGAGAGAGAAAATTGTCAAAAAGTTTTAACAAAATTGTTGTACAAATATCATTTCTCTTTTAGATATTTATGTATTTTTGAATACTCTAAAATACTACTCCCGCAGTAGATGACTCTATTGAAAATGTGTAATTTTGACCTAACTTGTTTTGACCATATTTTTCTGCTAACATACAAAGATAAATAATATCATATAAGATGTCGTTACATTTGTTTCGATAAATATTTTCAAAATATCAAATTTTCATAATTTTTTTCTAATAGATTATTTAAAATATTTAAGCTTAAAATTATGCATTGACATGCGTAATAAGGTCAACTGTGTCAAGTATTATGGGACGGAGGGAATAGTACATATCTTTATTAAATATATAGTATAATTTTAATAAATAATTATTGTTTTTAATAAAAAGTTACTATCTTTTATTAGTTATATAAAGCAGCAGAGGAGAGATGGCGATGGATAAGAAGAAGAAATCTCGAGTTCAATGAGATAGAAAGAGTTGTTGTTTTGTTCTGATGTTGAATGAGTCAATAATAGATGTCACATATAGTCATAGACATGTGTTTGAGTGAGTGTATGGACATTGGGGTGTTCGTCAAACATTGACGAAGTGCTATAATTTTAAAGAAGTGTATTATTTGAATAGAGTAATGATATTTGAACAACTATTTTTGTATAACTTTTGGTCAAAAACAATGGAGAGAGAAAAAGAAAGAAAGAGAATAAGAAGATAATGTGAGTAAGAGAGAGAAAGTTATAAAAATAACATTTCTCATTTGAATAATCATTTATGCGATAACTTTTAGGATAGAAACTAAAATAATAGAGAGGGAAAATAAAAATATAATGTGAGTATAAGAGTGAAAATTGTTTCAAAAGTTGTCATAAAATAGTTGCACAACTATCATTTTTCAAATTCGAATACTACTTTAAAGTAGGAAAGACTCTTACGTCGACACAAACCTAGATAAAATTTATTTAGACACACATATAGATAATAAGATTTAAAAGTAAAATGATATCAAATGACGTGACTAAATTATTTCTTTTTAATTTTATCGTTTATGTGTATGTACTCAAATATATTTGATTTGAGATTGCATCCAACTAAATATTTCTACTTCAAGAGTTGAAGTAGTTTATCAGCAAACAAATCTCTTTTTGTCGGACGAGTTTATAAGTTGTTCTTATAAGAACATCCACAATAAAGAAACTCATTTTTGAGTATTTAAATGGGTTTTACGTGTATACATCACTCATTTATAATTTTTTAATAGTAATATCTAATAAGCATTCCGTCACTCTAACCCAACATCTGATATAAATTTATTAAACGAGACAAACTAATCTTCTATAATAACTCTATCATTACATTGTCTCATATGTCCTAGTTCAACTGACAAAAATGTCAAAATTTGTTAGGTCAGACATCATGACCGGAGTTCGAACCTCGTATCTCCACTTTATGTGTGTATGAATTTATGAAGGCTTTGTCATCTCGTTTATCAACAAAAAATAATTATAATTTTTTTTGAAGGAAAAAAATAATTACCATTACATTTCAATCTTTTAATACTAAAAATATGTGAGATCCGCGAGTAAAGATCTACTATAGCAACCATATTTATTAGGTACAAACTACAAATCTTATGGAGATAAGATCTACACTTTATCTTTTATTGAGTGAATTTATATGAAACTTTTTATGTGAGATTCTTTTCTAGAACGGTGGGACTCATGTAAATTTTGTATGGTAAATATTTGAGAGAGTTTTGTAAAGAGATTGGTGTTAAGATTTCCCTCTCTCTCCTTGGAAACTAAAGTTATCCACTCTGAACTCAATAATTGACTCTGCCCGCGTCATCTAAAAATGTAGAGAGAGAGGGTGTGTATGGGAGTCCAATTATATATGAATTTTAAAAGAGAAACAAAGACCAAACCCGTAGAGTCTAGTCTACAATACTATGGTTTGAAGTTGGAAGTTTAAGCACGGCACTTAGCAGCAACTCAATCTCAATGGTATGCTTTGCATCTTCTTCTTTGATTCATCTATTTACTTACTCATTATGTTTTGTTGATTCAAACTAGGCAAGTGCAAGTGCAAGTGTAGTTGTAGGTGTTGGTGAAGAACAACAACAACAACAACATAATAGTAAGCTGATTCTGTATTCATATTGGAGGAGTTCATGTGCCTACCGAGTCCGAATTGCTCTCAACCTCAAAGGTCACTCACTCACTCCTCTTATTTATTTATTACCAAATTAAAGAAACTAAGACTCACTTTAACCTTTTTATTCATTCAGGCCTCAAATATGAGTACAAAGCAGTTGATCTTTTTAAGGGAGAACAATATCATCCTGGTTGGTTCCTCTTTTTTTCATTACATACTTTATACTATTATCAATTACATACAACCTTGTATGCTTAATTAATCTTATTTCATTTTCATATCATCAGATTTTCTCAAGCTCAACCCTGTTGGTTTTGTTCCTGTTCTCGTTGATGGCCCTGCTGTTATTTTTGACTCTTTCGCCATTATCATGGTAAGTCTCACTCCTTTTCTAAATCTACAATGTCCTTTTCATTTTCATCATTTCAATCCATGCTTGCTTGTTTGCAGTATTTGGAGGATAAGTATCCTCAACAACATCCTTTGCTCCCTACTGATATTCACAAAAGAGCTATTAATTTTCAGGTACTGTTCTACTCTCTTTATCCAAAATTAAATTACCGAGGCCGCTGCTTTTTCATTGGTAAAGTGATGTCAATTAGGATCAGATGATATCAAATTTGTATTCAAATTAGAAGTTCATTCTCATGTTGTAATCGATGTTCTGGATTCTCTCTTCCTCAAATTAAATTAAGCCATAAATGAATTTCATTCTAATTATTTGATCCACAGGTTGTCAGTATTGTTTCTTCATCAATACAACCTCTTCAAAACCTTAATACCCTGGTATGTATGTCACATCTTTCTTCTTCAAAATTTAAGGTTGTTTTGTTCTTTTTTTAAAGGAAAAAAACTGAAGGAAGCAACCGTTTTGTTTTTCTATTTGCAGAAGTACATTGAGAAAAAAGTTAGCCCTGGTGAAAAACTTCCATGGGTCCAGAGTGTAATTAGTAAAGGCTTCACAGGTGAGATTAGACTAATTTCCTCACCAATCACTTTAGAGATGCCACTCAATTATGTCATGCATATACTCAAAGTTAAAGAGTTTATTCTAATATGCTAGCATATTGCATATGATAACGGATCATCAAATGAACAAGGTTTACTTTCTCAATTTTAACTTTATAGATCCTTTTGGTCCAAAAGTTGCATTTACGTATGAAACGCCTACAATATAAGTTTAGAAGTGAGAAATAAAAATTAGTTATGAAATGATTTTTTTTTTGACAAGATTAGTTATGAAATGATGATCATGCCACTATGTACAAGTCTGTATCACGGTATGTTTGGGATGTCTCGGTGATTTTCCAATAATCTATAAAGCATATTTCCATATTGTGGGTCACATATGTCATCCTAGCCTCTTACTGTTAAAAAATTGTAATTAAAAAAAAATCTATGTAAAACATTCAAAAGATCAGTGTCTAGGCATATATATAACCATTTTCAGGCACAACAGCATTTAGTCCAAAAATCTGAAATCGGATGCAAACTCACCCATCCATTGGTATAGGAGGAAAGCAACAAGTCATCAGACAAACTGATGGCTTCAGAACCCGACCACTCAAATTTATAACATTGATCCAGGACCACCAACCCATGCAAATGATCCAAGCTTCATATCTGAAACAATAGACAAGAGAAAATAATCAACACATTGCACTTAGCTAATCAATATATATCTCAAATTTCATTATAATTTCAAATCTAGGACAAACAACAATTAGCAGGGTGAACTAAAAGTTAGCTGATTAGCAAAAGAATATACAATAGAATGAAATCATGTTAAATAGTAAATGCTGGGGGGAATAATTTTTCCACTCTAGTGATTGCATGGGTAAGAACTTCTGCTGCAGCAGCAGAAAATCGCTTGTCGTATCCTTAGAAAAGTTAAAGTACTCCAATGACAAATTTTGAGATATACTCCAAGAATAAACAATGAACTTTAGGACTAAATGCACTTTTTATCCTGCGAATGTGGACTATATCTAGAGCACGGTAACAGACTGGACGCTGGAGACCTCGGCATGTACACTTTTCTCAACAGAAAGATACGCCTAGGGCCTTAAATTTCCATGATGCAGTATATGATATATCACTGGTAATTATTTAATCACCTAAATCACAACCAACATGTTGAGCCATGAAACAGGAAGGAAATATATATGTATATATGAAAGAGATATTCATCTAAATATCAGCAACAAAAGTAAACAGATAAATACGTAAACACAGATAACTTACACTTCTCGGATTGAATTAAAGTAGATTGAACTCCCTGGTAAAACAAGGGACGAGAATGACTTCAGCACATAAGCCTGCCAGAGAAAATGAAATTTATATTTAGTACCTGTTTGAACTTTGAAATGAATGATATAAAGAAATGTCACAGAAAAAAACTAGTAATATTCCCATTAGAATTTCAAGAGCACTGTGATATGCAAATGAAGAAGAAAACAAAGGACCTAATAAGAGAAATAAAAAAACTATTGAGAAATTCATAAACCATACATGTGCTGCCATATAGAATTTCTAAGCAACAGGAAAACACTTTCTTTATGCATATCAAATACAGCAAGTATACACTGTCGGTACAAAACCAAATAGGTAAAACATGGCCCAGTCAGTCAATGAGCTCACAAAAAGTCCACAGTTTACAACTTTCTATATTAACATAATAGACCCGTGATCTGAATTCCGTCACCCCCTTTAGAGCTTCCAAGTTTACAGAGGAGAACTTCAAAATCCCCTCTAGTAAGTAAAAACAATGAATGTAACTTACCTAACAAAATAAAGTGGATCATAAAATTGGTCAAAGGCATAGTTAGTATCCCTGGTGGAAAGAACATTTGTTAGCTTCAACACTCGGGTCTTGACTATCTTTTGCCAGAGTAGCATTTAATGTTGATGGTTGAAGAAATTATTCACTGTGGTGTTTTGTCCTCGCTCCTCTTTTTTAATAACAAATGCTACTATAGTTGGTATTACTGCTTTGGGGGTGGGGGGATCAAATCATTGACCTCTTTGTAACTCCACTTTTTATCTCCTCTACCTCAACCCAAACCTTACATCCTCTCCTTTACTGGTTAAAAATATTCTGTTCATGTCCCTTCTTACTAGATACAAGTTTCAGTGTGTTGTTGGATTAATATAATATATAATGTATCTAAAATTGAATGTGTTTCAGCACTTGAAAAGCTATTAAAAGAACACGCTGGGAGATATGCTACTGGAGACGAAGTTTTCATGGTATGTTGCTAATCATTGGAGTTTGGTCGTCTGAAAACTAATAAAAGGAATAAATAAATCCTTTCAAAAGGGTCCAGTAGCCCAAAAATATTGGCTAGCAATGCCAACTATTCAAATGTCTGATCACCGATGCATAAAGTAATAAATATATTTATCCTCTGATATTTTAGAATATAATGCAATCCAACTCCAAAGTTAATGATCGCAAGTTTTTGAAACTTAATATGGTTAGCTGTAGGAACAAGCACATTTGCATGTTTTTAGGAATATATTTTCGGCTTAATTGTGTATAATCTATCATGTTCGTTATCATTTGCAGGCGGATATATTTTTAGCCCCTCAGTTAGATGCTGCTTCAAAGAGATTCAACATTGACATGGTAGTATTCCATGGTCTCATGTATATTTTATGCGGGGTTGTAATGAAATGCATGGCTTGTATTTCTGTGGTGCCATTACTACAGCTTCTTTCATCAAGGATGTGTCTTCACCGTTTCCCTATTATGATAAAAACATTAAGCAAGGCAGTTTTAGCCTTGTGTTTTGTCCAACTCCAAACATATATCCGCTGTTGTCTAAATGCCTCTGGCCTTTGCCTATTTGCTTGAGCTATTAGCTGATTTAGATTTTGAATTACTGTGTTAGCGTTTCATTTAGTGTTTTTCAAATCAAGCTAATAATATGAATGTGTAAGATATGAGTAAATCTTAGTCTTAGTTCATATCTGTTTGGTTAAAAAAATTCGGGAAGGTGCATGAGTCATGACTTACTTGCCTGCACCACTCGTTGGCTGTTGGTGAAGGTTTCAAAGATAAACTGGTCAATATGGATAAAATCAATCATTGTGGAACTCTCAAAGTTTTGAAATCTTTTATAGTGAAATCTCCTGTCACGTATCAAATTGCATTGCCCAAATTCATCACATGACTTACTTTTCCCTTAATTGTCCAAGCAGAATGAGTTCCCTACTCTATCAAGATTACACGAGACATATTATGCTATCCCAACATTCCGGGACACGTTGCCAGAGAATCAGCCAGATGCATCAGGCTACCTGAGTCAATAATTTGGGACTGGTAAGTGAACCTCTAAAACACATGATAAATTTTTAGAACCACCATTTACTATTTCACTAGTTTATGAATTTGTCAATATTCTACGCTATGCCGGTTTTGATTAGTTTTGGTTATCTTTGGCATAGTTTGTAATTTTCAATGCTTGATTTCAATTTATGGACAACAGAAATGTGACCAGATGTTAGGTTGGATAAGTTGCAGCAGGACCTACTGATTTAGCAGCTGGTTGAATTTGTAACGATATACAATACTTTATGTAACAATAAGGTTTTCCATGGGCAATTTACTACTTCCATTCCTTTTTTTTAAGCCTCACATATATTGAGAAAAACATGTATCGTATTTAATTTTTTTTTTTTGTTTGACAAAATGTATCGTATTTAATGTTTTCATTTTATGTATGGATGTTTATAAATATTAATTTTGACTTCTCATCATTCAAGACATTGAGAAATATTAATAAGTGGCTATGAAGCACGGACACTCTTTCAAATTAAGCGACACATATTTGACACTGACATGACACCGACACGTATAATTACTGCAACACCCTTATTAGATTTACCTAGGATATCTAGCATGTGTGTTAAACTTGGCATTGGATACATTACAATTACAATAATAAAAATATCCTCTGAATAAGATATAGAAATTATCGTCTTATACCTCTGAAAAAAATTACCACTGACGGGAACTTTATATGGTCCGGCGACTTCTGCTTCTTTATCACGAACCCTTCTAACGTCTAGTAACCTGAATATCTGAAATAAATAAAAAGGATTGAGGTGAGACATGATGTCTCAGTGAGTTCCACCTATCCTAGGCTGTAGGCAATCTCAGGGAGGCTAGGATCGCCATCTGTTCTAAACTCAACCCATTTCGAGTTTATACAGTCTTTGTCATACATAACTGAATTATCGGGGATAACTAGGATTGCTACCTAGAGGATATAAGGTTTGACTTGGTGGTTGGGCAGGGAGCTAAGAAGTGGAGTGGTAAGGTCTATGATTTGATCCCCACCCCCAACATAATACCAACTATACTAACATTTGTAAATAAATAAAAAACATGAGTGAGGAAAAAATACCACAGTGAATATTTTCTTCAACCATTAACATTACTAGCTATGCCTTTGACCAATCAAAAGATCCACTTTATTTTGTTAGGTACAAAATCATTTTTTTAAGGAAGGTACAAAATCATATTTGCACTGTTAAGTCATAAGTGTTAACACAATATTTTATAAACAGTTGAGATCCTGATGGAGATAGATATCAACTATCAGCGAAACAGTTGGTTGATATAGTCTCATGAACTAGCTACTTAGGGTTGATCTGGAAGATAAATTTGGTTATCATCATATGTTCCACTTTTCATTTTTGGTTTCTGTTCTTATTTCTGGTTCATTCCAATCCATACATGTTTATCAAGAAATGCAGCGCTGAAGTTAAGATGGCAAAGTCTCGGTCGCTCTCATTACATCGATTGTTATTTTCAAGTTCATACTGCCATTGTAATAGCCGAATTTTGTACATGTTCCATTAAGAATTAAATAAAATCTAATAATGTAGAAACACTGGGATAGAGGGTAGCACGATACACAATATGGGAATAAGGTTTTAATTAATGAGGACCGCCCCATTTCCATGCCATTTAGATGAAACTTATGGTGCTTCACTTTTGGAACAAAACCATCTATTAGATTAAAATTGAGAAAGTAAACCTTGTTTTCTTAATTAATGATCCGTTATCATACTTGTTAGAAAAGGTGATCCGTTATCATCATAGACAATATACTAGTATATTTGATTAAACTGTTAAACTATGAATCAATGCATGACATTAACTATGAAACTGTATCTTTTGCTACTGTTAGTTTAATCTCACCTGTGAAGCCTTTTCTAGTTAGCCTCTGGTCTGGGCCCATGGAAGTTTTTCATCAGGGCCAACTTTTCCCTCAACAGATATTTACTGCTTTGTAATCATATTTGAGACCATTGAGGTTGAGAGCGATTCGAACTCGAAAGGAGCAAGAACTCCTCTAATACGAATACAGAATCAGCTGTTGTTGTTCATTTTCAGCAACTACAACTGCACTTGAGTTTGCCTTGTTCAAACATAATGAGTTGAGTAATAGATCGAACAAGGAAGGCGCATGTTAGAAGAATATGAATAGCATACATACCATTGACTTCAGCCAAGTCCGAGCAGACGTTCTGTTCTGCCAAACTCTAGGGAGGGAGGGAGGGAGGATTAGTGGGTTCGTGTTTTTTTTTTTTTTTTTTTTATTTTTATTAATTTCTCTTGTCGATACAAAAAAATATATACTAAAAAATTTCTTTTATTTTTAATCTTCAAAATTTTTCTTCTTCATTTTTGGCTCTTCCTTTTAAATAAATTCATGTGTGGAATTCATATTTTCAAATAAAATTTTGCAAAAAAATTTATAATATTATAAAAAGAATATCTCCCAAAGCAAATTAATTTTTTTTTGACAAAACATGAATTAAATATGAATGTTAACGTTTTTCTCAAAAAATTTAACATAATGGATTTAATCGGTTGACGGATGTGAGTTAATGGACTAAAATGTAGCGAAATTTTTTTATGAGACGAATGTAAAACCTCATAATTAGTCAAGGGACTGATTATGTAATTAATCAAAAATATATATTTAACCCTTCTTTTTTTAATGGGTCATGTTAAGGGCTATTGTTGAAAAGTTAAGAATTGAAATAAGTGACTGATTTAAGGTAAATAAAAGTCAACTTTTAAAGTTTAGAGGTGTTAAATTCATTGAAAATAAGTTGCTTAATAATTGTAGAGCTTTTACAAAAATGTGTTTGACCCAGCTTTTACACTTAAGGAGAAGTTAAGTTAATAAAAAGCCTAACCAAAAGGTACCTAAAATCTAAATATACTATTTTTAAGATAAAATTTTCTTTTTGAATTTCTTATCAAGTTAGCATTTCCTTTTTTTAATATATAATTTCTTTTTTTCCGCGGGGAATGACTTAGCCGAGAAAATTTTGGCTAAGTTTGCCTTTAGTTGAGAATGAAAAGATGAGAAATGAGATTACTTCATTTAGACAAGGGGCGGATGAATCACTACAGTTAATAACTATAACAATATTTTATGATGTTAATTGATTCACAACTTACTTCAATCATTTAACAAGGAGAAACATTATAGAATAACTTTAAAGAAATAAAAATACAATAATATAACAATAACTTTAAATTAAAAAAAAATCAATTTTAAATATTAGATAAATCATAGACAGTTAATTTTTTTTCATTATATAAACATGACTCTTGAAGTCATACATTTCAATCACAAACAATATCACCAACTACATACACGAATAAAAAATATATATTATAAATATGACTCTTTGAGTTTTTTAATTATGCATGTTATGTAAAAATGAATATTATATGTATTAGAAATAAAATGGGTTTATAAATTTATCGATATTACATTTATGCATTATCTATCTGTTACCTATTACCTATCAAATAACATATTTTTTAAATAATCACATAAAATTTAGTAACATTCTGTCCATTCATGTACAAGTTTTTTTTTTAAGGGAGTCCATTCATGTACAAGTTATAAATTATATTATTTACCTTATCACTGTGAACTTGGACGAAGAACGTCAATTATCTTTGATTTTCTATTTGTATCCATTTATACTTTTATATTTTCTTTCTTAATTTTTTTCTTCATTTTAAACACATGCGTAAAATAAAACATACTTTTGTAAACACATGCGTGCTAACTTTTTTTACAACGGCTAAAAAAATGTTACTCTCTAACTATTATTATATAAAAAATCAATGTCCCTCTAAATGTTTGTGTGTTTTCTTCTATATTCCATATCTTTAATAACATTTTATTTTTTATTTTTAGCCGAGACTTGAACTCAAGTCTTTCATAACTCATCAAAAAATTGTTATTCTCTAACCATTAACAAAGAGAAGCATCACTTACTCTAAAAGCTTATTAAGTCGTGCAATCATTTAACCTAATTTTTCCCTCTAAATGACCTTCATTAATTGCTAATAGTCCCTTAACCCTAAAATTTTTCCTTTTTTTTTCCTTATGCATCACTTACTCTAAATGACCTTCATTATTTGCCTCAAGTTTGACATTCCACCTTTTTTTTTTATTTTTTACAAACACCTGTTTTGTTTGTTCACTTTCTATCTATAATTTAATGTCACGTCAGAATTGAGTTTGATGTATACCTGTTGTTGTTTAGATTTATTTTAGCTTAATGTTGATGGTTTAGCAGATACATATATAACAGGCATCAATTGCATCAACATTAGAATGCAAGTGTTTTTACTCTTTTGAGCCGAATTGGTTTTTGTTCGGAGTTGTCGTATTTTGCTAAAGGAGGGAAAAAAAAAGCTTTAACTTGGATTTGATATGTATCATATTTGCAAAGTAAAGGATTTGCCAAACGAAAGATTTCATTTTTCTTTCTACAAATTATTTGTAAAAGGGCTTTTTGTGTAGATATTTAGATATTGATTTGCTAGACATTTGAGATAGGCAATGCAATAAGAGAATCAGAAGAGCATGTGAGCTTACAAACTGATGAGGCCAAACAAGTTTCTTTCTGTTTACTCTTTAATTCTTTTGACCTTCATTATGGGACCTTAAGAGCAACATTGAAGCTAATTTGCACAATGTGTGACCAAATTTATGTAGGTAAATACTTTGGAACCAATACCACCAAAACAAAATACATTATATATATTAAAAATAAAAGTATTGTGTACCAAAAAAGTATTTGATATTATAAAATGGACAAATAAATTGAGACTATTTCAATCTATATTTACTTTATTATTAAAAAATCAATATTTTTATTTTAAAATATTTTAAATAAATACATCATACTTACCCCTAAAAAAATATAGTATTTAATTAAGACAATTTTAAAATAATTTTTTTTCTCGTGAATTTAGCTCAAACATTACATAATTTACGCAGGAGGCATGTGTTTGAACCTCTGACACTCCACTTCCCTATGTGCGAGCTCCGGCCACTAGGTTATTTGACAATATTTTTTTATCAAGTAACTTAATGACTAGAAATTCACCTTTTAAAATAGATAATTAAGTTGTTTGGAATCTACCCAAACAAAAAATAGAATGTTTAAATCTTGTTGGTGACTATACCGTATTCTGACGTAACATTACCTTTGTGTTTGCTTCTCGCTGGCATTCCTTGTACGAGAAAATAAAGTTGTTTTGCTATATACAATTCAATTTTAGTTTTTTTTTTATATAAATAAAATAGGATGTTTGGAGTTTGAACCCAACTTTTACATATAATCCATCCATCCATCTCAAAATAATTGTCTTCTTAACATTTTTTTTTCTTCTCAAAATATTTACTTTTGACAAAAATAAACAATATTCATTCATTCAACTTAATAAAGTATATAAATACAATACAAATTTGAAATTGTTAACAACAAAAAAGATGAACCAGTGAACAAACTCACATTATCTATGTTAATAACATAAAACGACAAAGTGTCTATGATACAAATATGACTATATTCAAGTCACTAGAATATTCATGTCCACGTATCTTTTCTCAAGATAACTATCACTTTAGAATATCAAAGTTACACTTATTATTTTTTCCTACCATTATACTTTTATTTATTGAATTTTATCTAACTTAACTACTTCACTAACTATAACTAATAGAGTATATTTTAATAAATAATATTAATTTTATCATCAAAATTAATACAATTATTTTTAAAAAAAATTGTACATAAACCTCAAACAATTATTATTTTGAAATTGAAGGAGTATTATATCGAGCGAAAGCTAACCTTACCATCTTACACCATGTTTTTATTAACATGAAACATAAGAAATTAAAAAGAATAAATTGATAAGAGGGAAAGAAAGGACAGCTGGCTGAGGTGTTTGGTGTTCTTTGAGTTGAATTGTTGTGTCTGTGAATCTGTGTGTGTACTTTGAAAGAAGCAGATAACAACATCAATAAAGTTGTTTCATTTTCATTGTCATTTCGGTAGGTAAGTAAAGTTGTTTCTTTCCTTTTTTGTCTGTAAAGATTAAAGTCGAAAATGTGTGTCAATTTTTCATCATCTTCTGGGACTGGGATCTCTGCGTTCGTGTGTCCACATTTCAGACCTTTTTATTTATTTTGTTAACTACTTTTAAGGGAACACAACACCATTTGGATCTGAAACTACCTTTTTCATTTTAATGCAAAATGGTTCGTTTTCTCACAGGAATTGGACATTTATAGCTTAGCTTCAGTTTGACTTCATAAATACCTATTTGTGTTTTTTATAGACTTCACTCTAATTGCAAGCTAAGCTCATTTCATGACGGGGAGTGTCTATAAGATTTGTGCAGTAGCAAGATGATTGAGCAATTCATCAATTTTGTTATTCGCCCTCCCAGGTATTATTCTTTTGCTATAAAATAGCTTATGCAAGCTTATACATAAGCTCTTATCATGATAAGCGCTTGTGCTATAAGTTGCAAATAAGTACTTTATCCAAACAAGTTAATATAATGTTTCTTTCTTCACTAACCTCCCAACTCGTAAATTTTTGAACTAGTATGTTTGTCTTCTTTTGATTTGGTTGAATTTTTTTTTATACTGCATACATACTGAACATGGTTCAACTAATATGGTGACATTCATTCTATATAGCTAACCCCATACTATTTCAAAAAGTTTTGGTTATTGTTCAAGAATATGTTTCACCAATCTTCAATGAACCATGTTAGATAGTTCTCATTATAGACGTCAACTATTGTTTTTTTATTTTTATTTTTTTTCTCTGCATTCAATTATTGTAAACAATCATAAGTACCTCAACATCCATTTCTCAAGTCTCAACATGTGATCATATTTTATCTTGCAAATTGAGTTACAGTTTGGGTGTTTGTACTTTGCCACACACACAGGGCGGACTATAACCCAGATCAGTATCTGTGGGAAAAGGAATTCTCACTTGCTGGTAGAACCTACCAAAGGCAGGACTTAGAGGCAAGTGTCGATTATTTATTTGATGGCTTGTTGCAATTATTGTTGCCTATATATAGAAGCGGGTAGCACTTGGGTGACATAGAGTTGGGTGACATTGGTGACATTGGCCAATCACAATGTCACAATGCTTGTGTTTCTCTCTCTTTCACAAGCATTGTGACAT
>Ga0315915_1006463_pt1 | contig 14298 bp, 10 predicted proteins | sample MpolbnodulesMG_FD_207738 | JGI IMG/M metagenome (GOLD analysis project Ga0315915, IMG submission 207738) | Medicago polymorpha root nodule microbial communities from Los Angeles, California, United States - branched nodules | ecosystem: Host-associated > Plants > Roots > Nodule | place: USA... | reverse complement strand
CCTATCACATCTCCTTTCGGTCTCAGTGAGTGTGTTCCTCTAGCAACCACGCCTATTCTCATGGTTGATTGCTATTGGAATCCTTGAAGAGCGAAACTTTATTTGTCTCAAGGTTTGCTAGACTATTCTCATGTTTCGCAATCCTCGTCTAATTTCACTTGTTCCAAAAACAAAAGATGGTTTTACAAACTAGACGGCTGCTTTATTTATAGTCTAAAATTGACTTGAGCCCCAAGTATTAAATCCCTAAAGTGTTGCACAAGAAACCATGGGCTCTAGGTCAGAAATACTAAAATAGGCAGCTTTTCGAAGAAGCAAAAGCAGCAAAAGGGTAATATGGGGCGCGCCTATGCTATATTTTGGCACAAGATCTTCAATTTCTTTGCACAAGATATTTTTGTATAAGATCTTCATATTTTTGGCATGAATCAGCTCCAATTCTCCTTTTCTTTTGCTCCAAGACTAAATCTTTTGAATATTTGTTCCTGAAATAAAATAACTTGCAATTGAAGTAAAATAGCTCTAAAAGGAAATAAAAACATATTAAATCTAAATAAAATAAACTCAAATATTATATTAAAATAACTAATTATTGACTCATTATTGACTCATCACCAGACAGTTGAAATTAGTATGCATGTCATATTTGATGAATATGATGAACATTCTCAACCAAAAGAAAGTGAAGACACTAAGGTGCCAACACTTTAGAATGTTCCCATTCAAAACACTGTAAGTACAATGGAGAAAGAACATGATCAAAATGTTCAGGATCAAACTCTCCAAAGTCCAGCTAGAAGTTGGAGATCATCCTGTAGATCAAATCACTGGAAGCACAATTGATGGTGTAAGAACCAGAATGTCCTTTCAAGTTAACAGCACGACAATGATTTCTCAATTGGAACCTAAGTCAATCAATGAAGCTATTGTTGATGACTCTTGGATTGAGGCCATGGAGGAGGAACTTTCTCAGTTTGAAAAGAACGAAGTTTGAAACTTGGTTCTGAATAATCAAGACAAAACCATCATTGGTACAAGATGGGTTTTTAGAAACAAGCTTGATCAAGAAGGCAAGATTGTCAGAAACAAAGCAAGGTTAGTTGCTGAAGGCTACAATCAACAAGAAGGTATTGACTATGATGAGACCTTTGCACCAGTTGCAAGGTTAGAGGCCATCAGAATTCTTCTTGCATATGCTGCACATAAAAGCATTAAACTTTTTCAAATGGATGTTAAAAGTGCATTTTTAAATGATTTTCTAAATGAAGAAGTTTATGTAAGCCAACCTTCTGGTTTCATAAATGAAGAAAAACTAAATCATGTTTTTAAACTCACTAAAGCACTCTATGGTCTTAAACAAGCTCTTAGAGCTTGGTATGATAGACTCAGTACATTTTTAATTGAAAATGGATTTTCAAGAGGAAAAATTGATACCACACTCTTTAGAAAAACACATAACTCTGACTTACTTATAGTTCAAGTTTATGTTGATGACATCATTTTTGGTGCAACTAAAGAGAAAATGTGTGAAGAATCTCAAGAACATAGATCAAGGTCATGCAAGGCACATGTGTCATGGATAAATGTCCAGGAAAATTAATTTGCATGGATCAATCAAGCAATAAAGGCATATACAAGGATTATGTCAAAAAGGATACTCAATGTTCATTTAAGACTATGAACATTGAAGTACTAGGAATATTCCAATAGGGAATGTCATCCTAGATGTTAAAATCACTGCTCTACATTGTTGTTTCACTACTAGGATTTGATTACATCAAATGGTAGTCTTACAAATCATCCTAAGTGAAACAAAAGGAACATTCTGATGGTCAGAATGTTCAGCTCTGCACATGCTTACTTTATGAACAGTACAGTAGGTGAAAAAGCAAAAAGCAAAAGCAAAGCAAATATGTCCTGCTCAATCAAAGATAGACACACATTGGAGTTGGTATAGTACATGGACCAGACAATCCCTCAAAGCATGGGAATGAAGATTCAAAATCCACTTTATCTCTCCTGCACCAGTCCCTAGGCCAATATGGGAAACTAACCTTCTGATGTATGTGGAAAAGCCCATACTTTGGTTATTGCCTAGAAATTCATATGAAAAGCATATGGCACGCCTAGAAATTCATGTGTTCATTCATACATGACGAACCTATATGAATATCATGATGAACCCAGATGAAGATCATCAAGAACACAACAACATTCTAAAGTTCATCCTTGATCAGAATGTTTGCCCATAATTTAAAGTAAAAGCTTGTGGGGCCCAAGACACATGGCATAACACCATTGGATACCCTTCAATGGATATATGAGCCCAAAGAATCTATAAATAGAGATCAAAGGCTTATCATTACTTGCACCATTGCAAAGCATACAAGAAAACATCTGAAAAGTGTTTGAAGCTCTTGAAATTTGAATTGATCATCACTGAAGACTCTTTTTATCTTCTTTGTATTGTAAATCAATTCTTTCTGTTATCTCATTTAAAGATAACTTCTTCCATTCCTCTTTGTTTGTTTTCAAACATCCAACCTCCATACAAATTATAAACAAAGTCTCATCTAGCTTTAGGGGTACTAAAGTGTTAGTTTGAGCAAAGGTTGTAAAAGTCTAAGTGGTTAACATAGCAAGAAGGTGCAAGCCTGCCGAGGCTTAGAGAATATAGAGTTGTAATTGTTCAGGTGAACAAAGATTGTAACGTGCAGGATTTGAGAGGTTATCTCAAACATCATAGTGGAAACTCTCACAAGATTGTGAGGAGTGGACTAGCCCACATTGGGTGAACCACTATAAATCTCTGTGTGTTCTTTCTCTCTTCCTTATACTCTTTATTTACAATATACACAACACACACTTGCACATTTACTTTATTAAATAGTTTTTGTGTATGAACTTCAGAACGTTCTGAAGTCAGAATACTAACTTAACTATTCCAAGTAAACAACTTAAGAATCACTTTTAAGTTTCAGGATAATTTTTAAAGGGTCACAATTCAAACCGCCCCTTCCTTGTATTTTATCTACTTCAAGAAAGTACTAGAGGAGGAGAAAAAGGGTTTTGTAGAGAGAAGAGGTTGGAGAGCAAGAGCAAGGTGGAGCTAAAGTGAAGCCTAAGCCAGATTTATAATCTGTTGAGGTAAGGGGGATAGTGTTCTATTATAATCTTTTAGTATAATCTCTTTTCTACTCATATTCATAAGTGCTTAATTGTGAAAAGTGATTATTGTGAATTTAATTGTTGAATTTCGTGCTCATGTTTTGATGCAATGTCTAGGGGTGTGAATTTGATGATAATTAATTTGTTGATGTTGAAATTACATCCTTAAGATGTATATATGTGAATACTTTGTATTTTGCTCAAAATTGGTTAAGTATGATATTGTTTTTTTTTTGAAGAGGCATTAAGTATGATATTGTTGTTGTTGGATTGTTAATGAATTCATGTTTAATTGTTGTTGTTGTTGTTGTTATGAAATGTTGTTGTCGATGATTGATGCTATGGGTATTCATAATCATAGAGTTGTGGTGTGAATTTGAGTTGTTTTTGAAAGTTTAATGAAAAATGGGTGAAATGGTGATTTGTGATGGAGTGATGTTTTGATTCATGTTTTATATGGTTTTGATTATGTTCATAAACGTTTAGACAAACTTTAGGGACAAATTTGCGTATTGGGGAATCAAAATTGGGGTTTTGGAGTGAAAATAGAGTTTTTCCCGAGAGCTAAACTGTCCAAGCTCGCCATCGCGAGTAAACTAGTGGCCATGGCGAGTTGGTTATTACAACAACTCATGTTTTTGTCATTTTAGGGTCGACCCGGACAATTCTAAACTGATTCTTTTGATGTGATTAAATGTAATTAAGCTTTTAAAACTATGTAAACATCAATTGAATTGATTTGAACTTGGTTTGATGAATCATACCTCAAACTTTTAAAAAACGTCAAGAACAACGATTTTTCAGAAACTTGTTTTTCTTAAGGAAAGAAGTTGGGGTTAAGGTTGTATACTCATTTTATGATCTCTATAAATGGTTGTGATTGATTTCATTGAGTTTTAACTTGTTTTGCTTTGAAAATTGCATTCTTGTGAAAAATGTTAAAGAGAGACGAACTTTGTGATTTTTATGATTTCGTCGTATTTAGCCGGTGAAACGCACAAGTATACTCAACTGCACTCATATATTATCTAAGTGTATACATAGTTGAGACACTAGAACTCGTTTGCTTAGTTTTGATTCAATTGTCTCAATTGTTTCAAGGTTGTAAAATGATATACGAACTTTGTTGAAAATGATCTTTAAGACCGAATACTTTGCAAATCTTTTGTGAATAGATTGATATGATTGTATGAAGATGTATAAATGATTAACAAGTGTTGAACATGATGTTTATCATGATGTGATGTACTTTTCTCCTTTGTTTTGATTGTGAGAAATTGTATGAAGTTGTTGATTTGTGGTGATGTTGTCGATTGTTAATGGCGAATTTATATATGCTTAATGTTGATATTTGAATGTGGTAATTACATGTATTGAATTATGTTGTTGACTTCTTATATGCAATTTGATGATGATAATTGTGGTGCTTACATTTATGAAAAATGTTTGTTTTTTGGGAGAATATTTGATGAATGATTGGTGATAAACATGTTTATGTCTTGATGTTGATGGTGTTTGTTGTCGTTGTTTATGTCGATGAATTATAACATTATACATATATGTTGTTGATGTGTTGAACTTATACATGTTAAATGTCGAAGTTGATTGTGGTGGTTGCATGTATAATGTTGGAGACGATTATTGTGACGAGTTGTGTGAATATATGCATTAGTGTTGGGTCATATATTCATGCATACATGATTGGAGTTGATGGGTTTTATATCCGTATTGGTGACGTTGATGATGTTTTTGTTGGATCATGAGTTGACGACTTTGTCGTAGTTGATGGTACCGTGTCCATGTAGGAGTCGTGTCTAGGCGCATTACATACATTTGGTGAATTTGTTAAATGCGTCATATTTGATTATGTGTTTGGTGAACTTTGGTGATTTATGTGCATTGGTGAGTCTTGTGAATTGTACACTTGGTGATATTTGGTGAATATGTGAATATGTGTACTCGATGATGTTTGTTGTTAATGGTGATACTTGTACATTTAATGATTTTAATTGATGATGTTTATCTCGGTGAAAATAATGCAGGGTGATTTATATGAATGTGATTTGATGAATCTTTTGGTGACGATGACTTTCTTGCTTATACTTTGAAATGATGAATTGTATTTGTTGAGTTGATTAGACTAAATGAAAATAAGGTGCGTAATCCTTTCATTTATTGATGTTGATAAATGATGAGCTTATGTCAATGACCTAATTAAAGATTGAATGTGCTTGTTATGCTAGGTTAGAATTGTGATAGCATGATGTGTATGGAATGGGGGACAATATTCATGTGATGTTAATATTCTAAGAGAAATGATTATATATATGTGTCATGCATGAAATCCTTGAATGTTTATGTTTGATTATGATTGATGTGAAGCTAACCCCAGTGGTCTGTGGTGGACCGCCTACCTATTTGTATTAATGGGTAGACGGCATGCAAGATTGATCTTTTAGCTTGCTTGGTGAGTTGTTTGAGGATAGCAGGAGCTTCCTCTATTTATCTGTTTTAGAGTCTTAGAGTAGGATCTGTTGAGATTTTACCCATATGTCGGGGTTTGGAGATTTCATTTGGTAATGTATGTATGAGTTTTTGACATGTATATTTTTGGAGATGTATGTTATATATCCGCTGCGATGTTGTTGTGAAATTTTTATGACATGTATAGTTTATGACGTGTTTTATCGCTTTAATAGGAGTAGGGCGTTACAATGAGAGTCTGAAAGGGAAGACAAGGGCTGAAATGGACTTAGAAGAATTCAAGAGGACAGAGATTAGGTCTGCTTTAATGGGAGTTCCAGTCACCATTACAGAAGACATTATTTCTAAAGTTGTAAGATGCTCCAATGAAGGGAAATTTCAATGGAATCTAAGTAAGTCAAGTTCATGGGTGAACAAAACAAAGGAAGCATTTCACATTGGGAGAGCTACCAACAAATTCTGTGATATGCACAAGGAATACAGAGTCCTTCAGAAGCTGGTTCTAGACTGTTTCCTTCAAAAGGGAGGTGGCACTGACACAATGTCAGTGGACCGTAACGTATTCTTATACTTCTTGATCAATTTTGAAAAGGTCAATCTTCCAAGGTACATGTTCAATCATATGTGCTGGGCACTCAAGGAGAGTCAAGGTAAAAAGGAAAGAAGGCAAGTTTCTTATGGAAGACTACTATCAAAGATATTCCATCAGAGTTAACTGCTCAACATTCTAAGGTCAACTAGAGTAGTGTTTGATAAGGATCTTGGAACATGCACTGGAAAGATCATCAATGGAAGAACCCTGCAATACATGCACATTGTAAGCAAAGCTAATGTATTGGAATTTGACTTAAAAGAGTCTGATGTGTTATCAGATCTCATGGTGGATTTTTCCCCTATATCCAAAGAAGACAACCTAGAGGTTCTGGCTGCCTTTGTTGTTTCTCATTTTAAAGACACTGGTGATATCATTAACTACAACTCAATCTCACCTACTATAGGTGGTGCTCCTCTGAAAGTTGCAAGCAAGAGGAAATCAAAGAAGAAATTTGATGATGAGGAAAACGCTGAAGTAAAACCTAAGAAACAAAAGAAGGCCCCCAAGGTTAAAGTGTCTGAACCAACTTTACCAGACATTCAAGAAGAAGTGGCTGAACTAGGACATGTTGAGGTTTTGAACAAGAGAACCAAAGGTGGATCTTCAGAAGCTAGCTCTCAACCAAAGCTAAAGGTTCAGAAGAAGGCCAAGAAACATGTAAGGAATATCATACAGTCAAAGTACACAGAGGAAAAAGATGCACAAGTTGAAGAAGCTTCTACTCTAGTTACAAGGATGGATAGAAGAAAGCAAGTTGTAGCTGATACATCTTCAGACCCTCAGACAGATACTCAATATGTTGATGTTGATAGTCTACAAGTTCAGGAGAGTCCACAATCTCAAGAAGCTTTTATCATTGAACCGGCTAATAGTGTAGCCAAAGAATTAAGAACTTCTGTTGCTCGCCTTGTGGAGAAGAAGACTGCTGAAGATGCACAGAAGGTTCTGGAGTTCACTGAACCTATTCAAATCTCACCTGTTGCAAAAGTTGATGAGATGCTGAAAGCTACAATGCAAGTAAAAAGGTAGGACGGAGGTTCAGAAGCTGCTGCTTCAGAGGCTGATCATGCAAAAGCTAATGTTTTTAACAAGACTCTCTCAGAAGCAATAGATCTTGACCCACCTTCATCCACTCATACTACCAATCTAGATGACATACCCTTAAGCAAAGTTTATAAAAATCTAGAAAAAGCATTACCCCCATCACCATCCACAAAACCACAACCAGAGTCTTACAGTTTCAAAGACAAAGTGTCTGATGCTTTCTTTGTTAAGCCTGTTCAAGTCCTGCATCCTGATGGAGATATTGTTGTTTGTCCTCCATACATAAATGTAGATGCTAGGATAGAGATTATGGCTAAAGAGAAATAAAGAGTTTTCTCTAGATTAGCAAAGACTCTAGCTTATCAGACAACCTTTCCTTCACAATCTTCAACTAGTGAGTCACTAGTCATTGATAAATTATCTCAACATTTAGATGGTGAATTACTTGATTATGATCCAAACTCAGAAATAGCCTATGAGACAACACCTGACATTGGTGTTTCAGAATTTCAACAACAACTTGAAACCCTACAAATGGCCTCTGAAACATGTACAACTTTGATTATTCATCCTGATTTCAAGCTATGCTCTCCCCTCCAATCAATTCTTGAAACCTCCTCAACTGACCACTATGTCTCTGATGCTAGTATCTCAGTGTCAGTAGACCAAACATATCAATGTTGCACAACCTGAGAATACATTACAAACTACTATTGATACCTTGCTCAACAAACCAACTGTGCTTGAACCTATTCCCAAACCAATTTTTGATATATCTAATATATATATATCAGACTCTGATGAGGAAAATGAACGAGTGATTCATATTGACGGAGATACAGGTTCTTTCTAAGCATTTGTTTCTATTCTTGAACCTAATCTTGACACACCCTCAACCTCCACATCTCAGCCAAACCAAGATATACCCTCAACTTCTACACCTCAAACCATAAATGTTTCACCACCACCTACCATGTTACTTGATTCTATTGTACTGAGAGAGGTTTGTGAGAACATCTTTGAGGATCTGAACAATCTTGTCAAAGCTAGAAATAATCAAGTTCACACTAAGAATTATGAAGACAAGTGGATTGCTCTCAGAGAAGTAGTAGATAAAGTCTTTTGTGACTTGCAGAGATCGTCTGTTGAAGCTCAGAATCAGCCTCTCAAAAACTGGTTCAAAGAAGTCATCACGAACATGGAAGCTGTGGAAGTCAGAATGAACAGATTGTACATCTCAGACTCTCCATTCTTCTTAGATCTCTCTTCTATCATCACTTCATCTGTCAAAGAGAATATGGACACTTCTTGGTTGACTCAAGTATATGTCAAGCCTCAAATTTCTTTTCTTGAAAAGTTGAAGATGCATGATCCTGTAGAAGACAAAAAGGTTGAGAAGCTTGAACAAGAAGAGAAGAAAGAACGTGAAGAAGCTCAAGCTAGAAGGTCAGAAGCTTTGGAAGAAAATGTGAAGAAACAATCAGAAGATCTTAAAGCAATGATGATTTACATGATGGCTATGATGAAGAAGCAACAACAACCCTAGTTGCACACCTTAGTACTTTATGCTTTGTTGTTTATGTTTCTTATGACTGCCTCTGATGCTTGTGTTTCCAGAGCTTTATATTTTATGTTCTGATATTATTATGATTGTTGTGCACTGTTTTGATATGTTTATTAATCTCTATTACAACCATGTTATGTTTTGATACTTAGAAATAATTCATGTTTTTCTTACTTCTCTTTTTTGGTTCTTTTTATACTTTTTGTTGATGACAAAAGGGGGAGTAGATATAGTACATTTAGGCTCTGAGCCCACAAAATTAAATTAAAAAAATTAATTTAGGAGAACCTATTTCTCATCTCTTAGTCTTTGATTTCATGTAAGATTTTTTCTTAGTGACGTTTTTAAGTTTAAAATGAATTTAATTAACAAGGATAGAACTCAGGGGGAGCTTACAAACCTAACCTTAAAGACTATTAGACTCAGGGAGAGCTTACAAACCTCAGACCCTAAAGTCAACTTGTTAATTAGATTAACAACAATTGACCTTTAATACTAAGTGTTTGTCATCATCAAAAAGGAGGAGATTGTTGGAACAAAATGTGTTTAACATTACCACCTTAAGTTTTGATGATAACAAGGTATTAAAATGTCAATTGTATATGCTAATATTTGTTCAAGTTTGCAGGACCATAGACTAAAAATTTATAAGTATTAATTTCAAGTATTGGTTTTGAAAGAACAAGCAATAGAATTTACAAAGGAAGCTTATGTTGCAAGACAGAGTCTGAAGACTAAGAGATTTTGAAGACCATCAGAAGCTAACTGCCAGAAGTTGACGTCATCAGAGAGTCTGAAGATCATCAGAAGCTGAAGTTCATCAGAGTCACCAGAAGTTGACATAATGCGCCTAGGGCATTAGTTAAAAGTTGCTAATTTGAATACACATCATTGCAGATGGAATAGAAGCCTGGAGCAATAACTATTTCAGAGGAATTAGAAGGCATTGGAAGCTTATCCACTAAAGAGCACAGGAAAAAGGACATAGTACAAATTGTACAACCACTACTCCATTCTCCATGTCTGCAATAGTACAAGATAAGAGTCGTGTCTACGCTGGTCATTCTCTATTCAAGGAATTAATTTGAAATTTTTCCCTTCTAGGACAGTAACCATATCAAGCAACAGATCATTGGTGATGATCAAGCTTTGCAAAGACTCTTTTTGATGTGTTGGAAATCAACAACATCTCTTTTACACCTCTATATAAAGGAGTGAATACTTGAAGATTGTAAGAGACTAAAGAACAACTTACAAGTGCCAATACTCTGCTGAATTGTTTTCACATCAAAGTTAACTTATAATTTCTTAACAACTTTCATATCTTAGAAATTCCAGAGTCTTAAGAGTCTGTATCTGATTTGTATTGTGAACATCACTAATTGTATATCAAGTGTTCAAACCTCAAACAATTTTTTGTGTAATTCTGTTTGATTAGAAGTCTCTTGCTTTTGTGTTTGAGCATAGGAAGTCTCTTGCATGTGTGCTTGAGCATAGGAAACCTCTTGCTTTTGTGCTTGAGTAGTTTGAAGTCTCTTGCTTTTGTGCTTGAGCAATTGTAATCAGATATTGATTTTAGTGAATTCTCATTGGAAGCGCAAGGGGGACAAGACTACTTTTGGATTGTGGAAGGAACCTATATAATTGCTTTGTGTCTTTCTCTTGTCTTTTTCCCTCTTTACTTTATCCGTTGCATAAGACTCTAAACTCTATCAGACTCTGAACATTGGACGTAGTTTTAAGAAAAAGAAAAAGCTAACACAATTCAACCCCCCCTTCTTGTGTTTTTTTCATCTTCAAACATACCTTGGAAAATCAAGGAGAAGATAGAAACTCTCCCGAAGTTCCAAAGTTGCCTTCCTCTTGAACTGCTCTAGTTCTGAATGAGAAATTCTTAATGAGGAAGGCTGGTATTTATAGTGAGAGTTTCTACCTGGGTTTGGGCTAAAAGTGCGGGCTTTACCCAAAACGGAAACAGGAAAAGACAGTTGCGCCTCGACTTTTTGCATTCACGGGGCGCATGACAGATGCACGGGGCATATAGTGCATTCCCCGATGCATGCCCTAGGCGCATTATGTCTTCCTTCCGGGCCTAATCTCCGATTTTCTGTCATTTTTAGGTCTTCGTCTTCAAATAACTTTCCTCGGTACTTTGGGAACATAATTCCTCCCATTTGTAAGTCCTCTGAGGCCTCTTGAATCTTTATTCTTGTCTCTTGAATCATCACAACTCTCCAATTATTCTTGATTTGCCGATTTGTATGATTTCTTTGTGAATTATTTCAAACACCCCCTAAAATTGCTATGTTTCGGGAAAACTATAATTACAAACTCAAATATAGAAAACATTACAAAACTACCGAAATCATAAGAAATCGTTCTAATACTCCTCCTTTTTGCTGCTATTTCTTACTAAAATAAATTGAAAAACATGGTAAGAATAACGTAAGATGACCTATCATCAAGAAGTTATGTTATTTGGTGAAGAACGTAATCGAAGAAAAATTATGTTAGTGGATTGATTCGGTAAGATCATCTCCAGAATCCAAAATGGTACCACATGCATGTAGAGGTGTCTAGAACATTGCATGCACTTGAGATTTGTGAAATGTGTCGTACTTGACTAAGTGACTTTGTGATTACGTGCATTGGTGAAATTTGGTGAATGTTGTGATTAGGTGAAATTGTGGACTTTTATATGTTGCTCGATATACTGTGATAGGAGTATGATACTATTCATGTCGAGTTAGTATTCTAGAAATGTGAAATATGTACATGTGTACCTATTTGAAAATTCTTGAATGCTTTTACATTATTATATTTTATTACGTGGAATATTATCTAACCCTAGTGGTCGTTTCGTTGACCGCCTACCTATTTGTATGAATGGGTAGACGGTGTGCAAGACTGATATCTATTTGCTTGTGATTTTCTTGAGGATTAGCATGGAGCTACCTCGTTTACCTTTTGCCCGAAGTCTAGTTAGGCTCTAATTAGGGTGTTGCGCATTTATGTTTATTGGCATTTATATGTTGTTGGATTTTATTTGATGAGACTATGATTATGTATTTGAAAACTGAGATATGGTGTTGAGATTTTATTACTCATGTATTTGAGGATTATTACATGTTGATGAGATATTATGTATGATGATTTTCCGTTGTGAGTTTTATGAAACTAAAATTATGCATGTTTTGAGAAAATGGAGTTGTAGCCTCTTGAGCTCTTTGATTTAATTGAATTAATTGCATGATTTATATCTTTTAGGGTTTAGGGTGTTACACGATCAACAAGTGCAGTTAGCCATCGGAGGGATAAACCTAGATCAACCGAGATAGTATAGACCCCACACGTAAGGATCACCGTGCGATCAGCAGGTGCAACTAGAAAACCGACATGACTGTTATTTAATATTCAACAAAATAAATAGGTGGGATTCAAAAAGTCCTAATTGCTGCTTACTTTTCGCAACCAAAGTAGGTAACTTGCTTTATTGAAAACAAATAAACTTTGCAATCTCTAACCCTTACCTCTTTTAGTTTATATTGTCAACTTAAAATAAGTAACGTGAGTTGTTTGGACAAAATGACAATCTCTGTGGATACGATACTCTAGTTATCACTTTATTACTTGGTAAAGGATTTGGTACACTTGTCTAATCCGACCATTAGGTGTCGTCGTAAGTCTCTAGTTTGGGTGGTTTTGCAAAAAGGTGTGGAATAGGATATTCTACTATCTTCCTGGTGAAAGATCCTTTGTGGTAGTTCTTGTGATGGCAGTTCGGAGAGTAATCTTCCTTCTTATGTCGGCTTTGGCATGGGGGAAAGTCTTTCCCTCCGTGGCAGTTCGAAGGTTTACCGGGAGAGAATTGTGAGGATACGAACTGCTACTTCCTTTATCTGAATCGTAGGGAGGTTTCCTGCCGCCTTTACCACGGTTTACCAGGATGGAGGCGGGGTCATCTACAGCCACCGATGTTGCAAGGCGTTTGTTCCGTTGAGCTTCTTCGATTTGCGTAGAGACTTTCGTCATAATCTTTTCCTAATTCTTTTCTACACATTCGAGCCTATTATTCTGCTGTTGGAGTAAGTTCACCAGAGTCGTCAATATTTCGTTTGTCTCTTGCAGTGGAGGAACCAGAAGAAGCGGTGGAGGCAGAGGAATATCCTCCGCGCGCGGAGGAGGTGGAGGATGGAACCTTACATTCATCGTTGCGGAAGGATGAGCATCAATTATAGCTTCGAAGTCAACGTAACCGTCCGGTCTTGGAGGATTTGAATCGCAAGACGTGATTCTTGTGCAGTGGAAGAGCGACTTGTGGTGGTTCTTCTACGAGTTCTGGCCATTACTTTGAAGGATGTAGCAGTAACAAAAAACGGTTACGTTGGACGATCGCTAGACCGTGGTGATTAGCGAACGATCCCCTCCTTCTAGCGCCAAATGATTTATCCGGTGAGGATGAATGAGAGGCAACAGTGGCAGAATGTGCTCCGGTACAATGGCGATGAGTCTTTCCATTGGAACGAAGTCTTTCTGGTACAATGGCGATGAGTCTTTACAACGACAAGAATTCCCCAATTTACTAACCAATTCAAAATTGCATTACTGAGGGATTTAGACCCTCAGTAATTACTGGTGGAATAAACCTTCAGTAACATAAAAAAAAAACCTCAATAACGTTACTGATGGAAAAAATCCTTCAATAATCCTGTGAGTTACATTACCGACGGATAATTCTGTCAGTAATATCATTAACGAACCTTCCAATATTTAGTGGCAGATTGGGCAGGTTGTCTAGATACAAGAAGATCAACTGCTGGTTTTTGTTTCTTTTTGGGCTCTTCACTCATATCTTGGAAAGCAAAGAAGCAGCCAACCATTTCAAGGTCCTCTTCAGAAGCTGAATATAGGGCTCTATCAGTTGCAACATGTGAGCTTCAATGGATATTGTACTTGCTGAAGGACCTCAATATCAAGTGTGTCAAGCAACCAGTTCTTTACTGTGATAGTCAAAGTGCTATTCACATAGCATCTAATCCAGTTTTTCATGAAAAGAAAAAATGTAACGCCCTATTTATTTATCTGATTATTTTGGCTGAGTTTAGAGTCTTTTATATGATTTATGTTGATTTATGTTGATAAGTGGCATGTTGTGTGTATTAATATTTTATTAAGTGGTTTTATTTTATTATTTAGTAGGATGGGTTGGAAATTAAAATAATTAGACTTGAGAGGGGCTGAATTAGAATTAATTAGAATTAGGTGGTGTTAAGTAAAAAATCTGTTGAGACAAAAAGAAAAACAAGAGCCAGACATAAATTAGGTTTTACAAAAGTCTTTGGGAGAGAAGAGAAGAACCAAGAGAAGAGGAGAATCAAGAGAAGGGAGGGCTTGTAGAATCTTGCAATCACTTAATCTAAGGTAAGGGTGGGACCAACATACT
>Ga0315915_1006462_pt1 | contig 14299 bp, 4 predicted proteins | sample MpolbnodulesMG_FD_207738 | JGI IMG/M metagenome (GOLD analysis project Ga0315915, IMG submission 207738) | Medicago polymorpha root nodule microbial communities from Los Angeles, California, United States - branched nodules | ecosystem: Host-associated > Plants > Roots > Nodule | place: USA... | reverse complement strand
ACATTAATGAAGATATTTTCAAATATCTTTGTAAGTTGCAACACTCCGACAAGCTTCTGGCTCTGTATTGCTGATTCTATGGCTCATTTATTAAACATAGAGCTTTTCAATGTAATTATATGTCATACCAAAGTTATTATTGCGAACTTGCAAAATAAAAGGGTAATGTAATTTCAAATATCCATATCCAAAAAACTTACAGTTCCTTCATGACAACTATTTCATTTTAAAACACTTATATCTGCTACTATCAATCTCCAAATATTGAAATCTAATTGTGAACTGGGACCACCTAAGCAATACGAATCTAGAAAATTTGGACACTGACCTGAAGTAAAAATGTGAGCTTCGAATCGCGGTAAGGAACATGGTGTGACTTCCCATTAGATATACTGACTAGGTTCATAATCACAAGCCTGCAATTATAATATCATCACCTATAAGGTTAGTTTTTAAGTAGAACGCCACATTGATAAAATAGACAGTTAACCAAAATTGTCAACGAGGATACCGACCCCAAGGTTGAAAGAGACTTGTTGATATTAGTAGCTTCCTTGAGGCGTTCTCCTTCAGCACCAGAACTCTTCTGCCTAATGTCAAGAAGGATATATAGGTAAACAGGCATACAATCCTTGCAAACCAAGAAAGCATAACAGGAAGACAAACATGCATATACATTAATATAAATAATTACCTCTCGGATCCAGCCAAATCAACAAGATTGAGTCGAGCAAATCGAAAGTGAGTTACTCCTTGAGATTCCCACTAACAATAGATAGTTAAATTCATGTGTCATAATAATATACTAGTAAACAATACAAAATGTTAAGTTTTTCTTTTGCATGAACTAGAAGATAGAAAAAAATTACTCACTTGACTCTCAATGATGCAAGTAAATACACTATGAGAACGGCTGCTAGCGCGATTCATATTAGTAGCAGCCACCTTCCTGTTCGCGGCACCCTAAATAAAATTATAACTTGCAATCAATGTCTTTTAACTAGTGCGTCGAAGAGAGGTTCGTCGGCAAAATTAAAGAAGTTGTACGGAAAAATAAAGGTATAGGTTGTTTTCTCTCAATTTTGGAATTGCAAAATGCCCAAAAGTGATACAAATTACTGTTTTAGTATATAGTTTCAACCAAAAACTAAAATACTAATAAAAGGGTAATACAATCAATTGTTAAAAAACAATACTCAAGAGTAAAGGTGGAGGCATTACATACCTGAACAAGTAGTTGAATGACATCTCGAGCATTACTAACTTCTACTTCCTTAAGATTTTCCACATAAACACCTTTCTTATTGTCTTCTCTTATCTGCGACATGATTATTGTTTAAGAAAAAAAGAAGCAGAAAGTTGTATGATATAATATGCCTCTTTCAAACATCGAAGAAGTGATGTGAATAGTTAGTCGTTACCTGCAGATTGTTAGATGAAGGGTCCAAAAGATCAAGGATCTGTTCATTGTATATCTCCAAGAAAGAACATTTGCACGTGAATTTTAACTTCTCATCTCTACGGGCCTCTTTGTCCTGGTGAAAGTTACAAAAATAACAGACTAAAACTAAATCCAAGCAAATTTAACTACATGAATAGAGCCATATTATTGTCTAGACTTTAACCAATTCAACTTAAGTATGAAAAGGTGAATTCTTCAAAAAAAAAGTATGAAAAAGTGAAAATTTAAAAGTATTATGCAAAATGTTTTCTGTTTTCTCAATTATAAATTTATTTTCAATATATTCATATTCATATATTTTAAATATGTATATACAAAGTAGTGAAAAACAATAAAAATACTACTTTTATAATTTCTTGTGCAGAAAGTGGAGTGAAAATAAGGTGTCACAATGAAAAAAAACAATAATAGCATTAGTGGGGTCTTTAGGGGCACCCCTTGTATGAAAGGCTTAATGATCATTGCAAACTTGCTTCTTAAAAATGGTGTTTATAAAATGATCGTAGAAAAACCTTGGCTTCATTTGAGACTAGCTCAGAGACATTGCTTACTCGTTACTTGATTCATAAAACCCAAATTAAAGGTGACACTGTTCTTAAATAATAAATGAGCCATTAGTATCTAATTGAACAGCATAATAAATTATACCTTCTGAATTCTTGAAAACAAGTGCTCAAAAATTCTTGGTGTCATCCCACAGTTGACACTGTGTCGTCTAGTTCCCCCTTCAATGTCACCGAGCATGGTGTGTGTCTTCCCACTTCCAGTCTAAATGCAAAAACAATTACTTTCAGTGTGTAAAATTGTTACAAAGTTAAATATGTAAAATAATCTACAGAAGATATCACAGTATGAAACATTTTTTTCCTTACTTTAATATTCTATAATATAATATTGAACTAAATAAACAAACTAACTAGAATAACAAGTAGAAGAGAATCAATGTAATGACTTACTTGACCATAAGCAAACATGCAGCTGTTGTAGCCTCCCATGCAATTATCTACCATTGGTAAACCAGCTACTTTAAAGAGATTCTCCTGTAACATAAGTTACGTGCATATGAAAATCAAGCTTAAAAAAAAACACTACAGCATAGACACTTATTACTTAAACTTGCACAATAGTTTTAATTCCAATCCAACCAAAACGAATGGATGTAACAAAATTTTACCTGGCTAACGGTCTCATCTGCAACAAGATCGAAAGTAAACCGCGCCTCAGGAGGTCCAGTCCAAGTAATTGTCTGACAACTCTCTTGCCTAACACATTTACTGTTTCCTTGAACCGATATCTCGTTATTGCTTAGAGGACGCATTCTAATAATAACCTGCCTCACAAAAATTAAACAAAATCAAACTTCATTAGCTTAAACCAAGTCATAATCCTACTCCACTCCTAAACTATATATAAAAATATAATCATATATCAAACACTTAAATGCAATATTACAGTAATTTTTAATTCTAATGCCAAACAAATTTGTGGCTATACAAGCCTATGTTTGGTTCCACGTTTGGAGCAGCCAGAATTGATTTTGGAGGTGCAAAACTGATTTTGATATCTTTGGTTGCTCTGTAGAACTAATTTTGCCTCATGAATTGATTCTAGCTTAAAAGCTAGCTTTTGACTTAAAAGTGATTTTTAGCCAAAATTTATAGTTGAACTCATTTTCACATAAACATATTCAAACATAAACTACATTATATTCAACTCACTTTTAAGCAAAATCAATTTTCCAATGCACAAGTCTCGTTATGATATTCCTTAATTCAGATAAAACCAAATTACAAAAAAAAAAAAAAAAAAACGAAAATCGCTAATAACATTCACTGGACAAAAGTGAAACAAATTAAAATTTTGATTTCATGCAACTACTTCAAAAAAAAAAGATATATTAAAAGCTTAATTTAGATTTTGCGAAGTTCAAATTGAATATGTATACCTGAACATTATGATCTTTCCAGAAAGAAGGATCTTCACACAATTCAAAGCTTTGCATGGACGAAACCGCCGCACTACTTTGTCCAACAACAGATTCATCATCCCAATCGGTAATATTCCGAACTACAGAGCTTTGAAACAGATTACTATCTTTAACCGAAGATTTCACAAGATCTGGAGTGTTCTGAATCAACGAAATTTGTTCGGATGGATGATTGTGGAATCCGAATCTGGTTTTAATCGCGCTTGCAGCCTCTGATAGAAACGGCATTGTAGCGAAGAATGAAGGAAATTGAGTTCGGTGAAGTTTTCTAGGGTTTGAAAAGGGAAATGAAGTTGAAGATGAAAGAGGGAAATGAAATTTGAAGTTGAAGTTTGGGAATGGTGAAGAAGAAGGAAAAGTGGGTGTGAGAGAGAGAAGGAGATTCTGGGATCAAAGGGTGGAGAGTGATTTGGTTGAACGGTGGAGATGGATTTGAATTCAAAGTTTGGGACCGTTTGAGATTAGAGATTTGAATTTTTTAGGATGGAGCCAATTCTAACTTTACCCTCCCCATTATTATTTTTTAATCAAATGAAATAATCTTTTGTTTACTTTTCTTGTGTGGTCAAACTTCGTATTACTAATTTTCGTGGGTTTAACTCAGTTGGTAAGGACATCACAAAAAAAACTTCATATTATTGCTTCTCTTTAAATCAAAGGGTTAACAAAAAAAAATTATATCTAATTTAGTCTTTTACAATTGTCTTGCATCCAATTCAATTTCTCAAGCAAAAAAAATTCAAAATTAATTTTTTGAGGTTTTTATATTGAAGATGAATTGGTCTCTAACTCACATGCGAAAGAGATTAATTTGTTCTGTAACCTACCTTTTGACTCATTCTTTTGTTAGAGATTGAATTAGTTGTAAGAAAATTATGAGAAATTAGATCTTCAATATTTTCTTTTTGTTAAGTAAATTATATGTACAATAATTATTAATTTTCAAAAAAGCAACAACAGTACATTTAAACAAAAAATAAATTTACTCAGGAAAAAAAATTGCTACAACTAAATCATTACGATTAAACTTTTTGTTTAAGTAGTATTATAATTAAACGCAATAGTATGAAAGTTATAGATTTTTTTTATTTTAACACAATACCTTCTATGCGCAACATGAAAGTGTCAAAGATTAATCCATTGAGTCGGTGATGTTCTCGAATATCATGTTTCCTATTTTGGTTATAGAGTTACCTATTGATTTTAACATATTGATATTTTCTTCATATTTTTTACCTTATATTTTTTCCTTTGGATGTAAAGTATATAAAAGTGTCTAGCATATTTAGGACATTAAAATATATCTTTTCACAAAAAATTATAATTTTTCGACAAGGCCATTTCATTACGAACACAAAAACATATATTATCCAAAAACTATATGCTCAAATATGAATTCAAACGCAATACAAAAATTTAAAACATGTTTTTTTTGGCTAGTACGTAATAACCAAAGACAAGTTGGTGTCTTGTTATCAACAAAAAGAGTCTCTGCGTAAAAAAAGAAAAAGATAAGCTAGTATAATGAAAAAAAAACTCAATTAAAAAACATGTTTAATGGATTGACAAAAATAGATGCTTGAGAATCTTTATGACTTAAAAGAAGCGAGAACGTTAAAATTGTTAGGTTGAACATATGATCGGGTTCGACCTCTCACTCTTCATGTATGTGTGAATTTCAATAATCACTCACTTATCATTTAATCCATCTAAAAAAGTAAGATATTCAATATCTGCAATAAAATAAAACCAAATTATGTTATTAATACTATGAATAAGATGCAATAAATATAATAATTTATCATTAGAAATTGTATCATAGATTAAATCAAAAATATAGAAATTGATTGTGGAAGAAGAATGTTATAGTTAAACATCTAAGGGTTCGTTTGGTGTGCATGATAGGATAGAGATATGATAGGATTAGAAGTTGGATAATAACAGGATATGATAGTGATAGAATATACACTTATTATATCATATGTTTGGTGCACACATGATAAAAAAGATGATAGCAATATTTTATTCTATCTTGTGTTTGGTTCACGTGATATGATAATATAGAATGTGGATCCTCTTCTACTGCTCCTTCATTGAGAAATTAAGCTAAAAATAATAATTAAAAGAAAAAGATTAAACCCATTTGTTTTGTACCACCGAACAAGCTATTATGCACTTCATCTCTTTCCTCATGCAAGGTGGTTTTCACGGTAATCTTAGACTTAATTCTTCAACTTCCCCATCCCAAAATCAAATCAACCATGGAACTTATATAAAATTATATATCAGAATAACCATGATTTCATTTATAAAAGTTATGAACATAGCAGATTAAGAAGCAAAAGATAAAAAATTTGATTGGAATAGAAACAGAATTGAAACACGAAGCACAAAAAAATAAGAAGCTTGAAGAATTGAAAATCTATTGAATTGAATAGAAACAAGAAAATGAAACAAGAAACACGGTTGGAATTGAAAATCAATTGGAGAGAATCGGAAGAAAAAAATTAAAAAGAAAAAACCTAATGAAAGGGTAGAGACAAGCTAAAATTAGGAGCAAGAAAGAACCGAACCAAGATTTTGGAATATAATTGTTGGAGTGGGTGGGGTGGGAGTCGAAGAACTTCTCTGAGAAAAAGAAGAAGCGCATATGATAACTCTAAGCTATCAGGTTGTTAACCCACCAAAAACTAAGGATTAAAATTACAAAGAAACAATAGGATAAGATAAGTAATAGGTTTATTTTATCTTTTCCTACCGATGCACCAAACAACGGATTTAAGTAGGATATGATAGTGCTATCATATCCTGTCTTCTTATCCTGCGCACCAAACGAGCCGTAATGGTTCAAACAATGATTGACCCAAAAGTTGTTAACTTACTTCCATCTAGAAAAACACGAAGGAGTAAGTTAGCAAAACTAGTATCACTTGCTTTTGACCCAATAGTCAATTTTCACTACTTCAAACTACCTTTAAATAAAGGGTAGTTTTGTCAATTTAATTTTATAAATTTCAATGAAATGTTTCAATTTTTTTAACAGCCAAGTTGAACATGAGTTGGTTCAACTTTTTTACTTTTAACATTTTTTTTATTTTTTAATTTTTCATTCAATTAATGAGATGTTTAAATTGTTTTTCCTAGTTTTACGCATGACTAGGTACTTGTTCTTATAATATTTTTTATAGCAATATTATATTTGTTTGACAACTTACTTTAATATTAGCATTATAGAATTCACGTAAAAACAAATATGAGTATGTTGAATTGATGTGATTTTTTTTTTAACACGGCCAGTTGATTATCAAAATTGCAAATTGCTATGAATCGCTATATGTTAATTTAACCTTCAATTTTATAGAATATGTTAAACATAATGTGGATAATATTGTAATCGTAAAAATGTAGACAAAAGAGTACAAGAAGTAGTCATACCCTAGAGGAGAAATAAATAACTACAAACATAAATTATTACGGAGAAATAAATAACTACAGACATAAATATTATTTTTGAGGGAAAAAAAAATTAAGTTTATAGTTTATTGAGTTTTTAAATGTAAAACAATAAATTCATTTAAATGTTTTATTGAGTTCTTTTATTCCCAAAGGAAAAATAAATAAAAATAAGAATTTGTAAATATATTTTTCGATGAAAAAGATTGAGTATGACTATTTTTTTTTTAAAAAATTGTAATCTATTGCATCGATGAGTTGAAATATATTACAAAAATCTATCTTGCTAATGTAATTGATTTTGAGTTGCATTATATACAATTTGAAATCAACCTAAGATGTTTTTATGTCCATTGCTTCCATTGGATGTAGCAAACAAGATAGGGATCATCTAAGTTACTACTCGTTTTGCTTAGTTATTATTTAGTTGTTGCTTTTTGGAAAACGGATAAGTTTTATATTTAGTTCTATGTTGTTTTCTACCTTTCTCCTTTTATGATGAGAATACACGAGCCATATGACCTTTCTTATTCTTTGAAAGAAAAAATTAATTTAGTTGTACATATATGGCCAACTGTCATTTGTTTTGTTGATCAGCAAGAGAGGATATTGTTCGAACTATCTTTCATTGTACAATTATCTCTCTCTCATTGGTTTCTAACATTGTATATTTACTTTGTGTAGGATACTATCAAACATGTCACAACACAATGAAAAGTGGAAGACAAACATAGTATGAGCAATCTCTATTCTTAACTCGTGTTTTAATTTGGTTACAGTCTTCATTCTTAACTCGTTTTTCATTTGTTTTTTTGTTAACTTCATTTTGTAACAACCCAATTTTCGTTTGATTTATTTTAATTGTTTTTATGTGTGTTTATATATGCTCGTATGTGATTATTTGTCTTTGAGTGCATTTTGATGAGTTTTCGTGTTAAAATGGTATTTTGGTCATTTTCGACTTAAGGGTATTTTGGTCATTTTGTAAGCAAGAGTAAATTAATAATTCCACCGTGTAAATTGTTTTAGTAGTGTTTTGAGTAAGAATAGTTATTTTGGTCAAAACATGTGAACATTTATCGAATGACCGGATTGGTTCTAAGGTGTACATGTGCAACATGTGATTTATAGTAGGCCACTATTATTTAACATTGAATCAAAGTTATTTCACTTAATATATGATATAATGGTAAAACATTCAATACTAATCGATATACCCACCACATCATATCAATCCAATTTATTGATAAACATGTATATCAGTGTTATTATGGAGCATCATATCATTATAATTTTACTTACATAAAGATTAAAAAATATCAAAATCATAGCAAAAAAACTTGGCTACATCTTATTGAGTAGTACCACCAAAGAATATTACGATTGTTGAGATCATAAAAATGAGACACAACAAAAAAGATGAAATATGTTCACTAACGTATTGCTACTTCTCATTCTCTCAATGAAATAAAGAAAAGTTTCTTCTAAAAACAACATTACTTAGTACCGTTTGACCCAATTTGTTTTTGATATAAAAACTACTTTACAACTAATGTTAAATATAAGTGCTTTTGAAAAAAAGTTAAAGTTGTTTGGCAATTTTATTTAATTTGAACTTTAAAAAGCTTCTTATATGTTAGAAGATGTTTGTTAAAATATGTTAATAGAGTTTATGGTCTTATTACAAATTATATAAAGAGATAAATCTCGAAATATTTTGAACAATTTTTTTTTGAAGGATTTAAATAAATTTATTAAATGGAAGTTAAAATTGTATGACAATTTTTTTTCTAACTTGAAATCAATTTCAAATTTAACATTCTTTTAATACAGTAACTTTTATATTTATAAAATTAGTGATGATGATGATGATAATATATAATAATCACTATAAATAAATGAAATGTTTATAAAACACAATAAATACATATATGAAAAAAATTTGTGGTCAGTTAATTAAATGTCCAATTGTTTTTATTTTGAAACATAAATATTTGAGATGTTAATTTTAAAACTTGGTCATTCATCTAATATTAAGGGTTATTAAAAATAGAAATCAAATTTTGAGTATTTGCAAGCAACACATACCCAAGATATTCTTCTAACTATCTTTGTTGACGGGTTAGACCAATATATGTCACCCGTAGAGTATTTTACCATGCTTTGGTATCGCCTCATAAATTCATTATTTCTTATTGACTAGGTTTGCCTTGTTTGTCATAAGGCATGTTTAAATACATTTGAGGAATACACAATTTATTATAAGGAGCTTCCAAACTTCAAATAGAACACATAACTTTGTTAGGGATGTCTTCATTGATATCTTTAGGGGGCACACATATCAGTGAATAACTGTGAACTTCTTCATCAACACACATAAAGGAAGATCGATGCTTATGCCAAGAAATGCTATGATATCTGAGTGGATAAGAGAGAAACATGCATGTGTAAACTTGACTGAGTTTGCCTATTTGTAAAACTGGGGATCAAAGATTTTATCGCGGGATAGACAACCCTCAAAGCTACTTCAAACAAAATGGCAAAAAGAAAACGTATTTTAACTTTTAACAATATTTGGTGCGTAAGATAATTGAACATTATATGATAAAACTATCATATCTCAGTGAAATCGAGTGTTTGATACACCAACATAAAAGAATAATTTATCCTATTATATTACTCCAGTATTTTAATCTTTAGTTTTTGGCTTTTTTGTATAAAATTTTTTAATTTTTTTTAAAAAGGAAAGAATAATTGGCTATCCTGTTGGCCTTTGAAATGTTGAATTAAAATTAAAATACTTAACAATGAAGAAATCATTTATTATTACAACAACTTACAACAAGAAGAAGAAGATAGAGTGTGGGTGAGTTCAACATCTAAACATTTTCACATTGAATCATGAATGAGGTTTTGACGAGAGCCGATGTAACTGCAAGCACCGCTTCATCATTATCCCCTTTTGTTCCTTCTTCTAACCTCCCTCTCATCTCCGCTTTTCTCTCTTTCGCTCTCGCTCAGTTTCTCAAGATCTTCACTACCTGGTGCGTTACGATTTCAATTTATGTTTTCAACCTTTTCAATTTTGGGATATAATAGATCTATTCCTCGCTAATTCCGTTATCGCGTTTGCTTAATTGACATGCTTGATTAGCTTAATTGAAATAATTAATATATTATATGGGAGATTGAGATAAGTGTATGTTTCATTACGCAGTGATTTTGTAAAATTGATTATGGCTAAAAGCTATAATTCTAACTTCAAGTTGGAATCATTTCTGGAAGAAAAAACAATTCTTCTCAAAAATATCCAAACATGTCAAAATCAATTCTACAGTGATACCAAACATGTACTTTGAATCCTCTAACGGTGAAACCAAACATACACTTATGTTTGGAATGAATGTGGGTACACAGTGATTTTACAAAATCGCAGTGTTACCGCCAATCCAAACATGTCTAAGTTTTAGTTTACACTAATCAAGTATTTGCTTTAGTATTGTAGGATTTTTCTATCATTAAAGTTTTATGCATGTTTAAGCGTTTGCTGATAACACAAGTGAAATACAATCAATTTTGTGGCGTTTTAAATACCGGATGGTATCGTTTCATTTATATTTTGTTTTCAGTTTTAATTACAAAATTGTCGCATTGTTTTTAATTATAATCATATTTTTCAAAATTGTGTAGGAAAGGAAATACATAATCACTTTTTTTTTAAGATTCTGCATAGAACCTCTCAAAAAAAAAGATTCTGCGTAGAAAGAAGTGAAAAGTCTTTTTTGTTTTCACTATTTCTCTACACATTAAAAGCAGGATTAAAAGTGAAAGCAATGTGTTACTTATGTAATTTAAACTAAAGATAGAATGGAATCAGAAAATGAATATAAAATCCAAGCATGCCCTAAAATTGTGTTTTGTCTCTAGAAGCAGACGATTTTGTTCTGCACCACTGTGTGAGATTGGAAATTTGGAAATGTGAGCTTAATCTTTTTCCAAAACTTTTCTCCTAGATACTCAGGTATAAGGAAAAGAGATGGGATTCTAAAAGGTTGCTTGACTCGGGTGGAATGCCTTCATCACATTCTGCAACTGTGTCGGCTTTGGCTGTGGCTATAGGTTTCCAAGAAGGGATTGGGTCATCTGTCTTTGCTATCGCAGTCATCTTGGCATGTATTGTATGTATTTCATCCATTCATTCATATATGATTAAATATATTGTTCTGTTCCTGATTAGCTTTGACTTGCAACTTCTTTCACTTTCACCGAAGCTCGTGGTTTTCATTTTTCTGGTTCTTATTTTATTATTGATATTTTTTTATACTTAAGATTCTTACATGCTTGGGCTGAGTCAGTCGTTCCTTATTAATTAACTTGGACATATGTTTTAATAAGTTTATTTGAATAAAGAATAACAATGACCTGCATAAATTTGGGATTTGAAAAAGGAAAAAATACAGCAAGACTGTGACACTCTTTGAGTTACATTTACGAGTTTTATTTGGTGCGCATTGAATTTATGTTTTTTTTAAGACCTTGGGTGCTTTGATTCCTTATTATTTCACACCTACTGAAAACAACTGCACTAGCATTTCCATGATGATTGTCACAGTGCTTCCATTGACAGAGTATTAGAATTTGCAATGTATGTGTTTGTGATTAACATTTTTTGTGGCCTAATCCATTGTAATTAGGGAATTCGACCCTAGTAGGCGCCCCCAAGGTATCCTCACAGTTTAGACCCTTCGGGTCTGCTCTGTGGCTAATTCTTGTCCCAAATGCGCAACTTTAGATATTGAACTTAGGTTCTTTTTTTTTTTGGGGAAGACTAATGCTACCAACTCTCCAAATACTACCATGTTGGTATTAACTACTATTTCTTTTATATGCGTAGTTTATAGTCTACGAATGTTGAGTTCATATGCAAATAACACCTTTTTGTGTCATGTAAACTGCATACTCATTGGAAGATGCTACATTATGTTGATTGTTATTTTCTTTATAATTATTTCTTCAATAGAAATTCATAAGGAGCTGGAAAATGTAAATGATTTTGCTGGTAATTGGGGTTTTATTGGGTTGATTTTGATATTCTTAATATAGTAATAACGAAATTAGATTTTGTTACTTTTATAGGTAATGTATGATGCCACAGGAGTTAGACTTCATGCAGGCCGGCAAGCAGAAGTAAGTTCTTCTACTTGATGGCAGTGTTATTGACTTGCTTTACTTCCCCTCCTTGGTTTATATACACACTCATTTCATATGTTGCTTTCTGTCCCATTGCAGTTGCTTAATCAAATTGTGTGTGAATTACCTCCAGAACATCCTCTGTCCAATGTCAGACCATTACGTGATTCACTTGGTCATACTCCACTTCAGGTGTGGTGTGCTTTTTTCGGAGCTTACTGTTGTTCCAATACTTATTCTGATAGAGATGTCTACTACTCTTTATTATGTTTAGTGACCAACAGTTTTCATTCACAAGTAATACTTTTCTTTGGAGTATATTATCTGAGTGAGCAGAGGTTCTCTAAAAACTCTTGCAATGCCATTTTCTATATGTTGCCAAACCCATAATTCCATGCCTTATCTTTCGAAGTACAGTTGTGAACACAGTTATTTACATGAATTAGTTGCTAACTTGCTATGCACCAGTAGTCTATCAGTATCTTAATCTCTCAAGTCTTAAAATTCGGATAAGAGAACCGCTTTACACAGTCCTCTATTTCTGAACGTTCAATAATATAGTAATCATTATAGCATTATAATTCGACTTCCTCATTATTCAAGTATCAATGTACCTACTATTTTTTTCATCTTCTTTTGCACAGGTTGTTGCTGGTGGTTTACTGGGGTGCATTATAGCATTTTTAATGAGGAAATCAAGTTAAGATGCAATGCTATGTGAATGATACTAATTATTTATCTTGTCACAACTGGCCATGCACGCCAAAAAGGAGAGCATCATGGAAATGGCAAAAAAGCTTGCTTTTGTCGTAAGCATGCATGCGAGTAAAGAGATAAGTATGTTAAGGGTTCTCCTTGGTGCTTGGGAAATCCATCGTCCCCATTTTTTGAACATTCAAACTTCTCTTGTGAACAATAATGTATTGGTTTGTTAACTGTCTTAATTAATTGTTGATGATTGAACACGATTTGAGATAACACTGTCCTTTATTTGACTTGTTTCCACACATTGTGGGTGGCATTTCATTTTCATCCATTAATACTTGGTAGATTTGTAGATCATGGTTCGTTTCAAGTTGTGATCTGTCAAAAACTCACGTGTTATCTAATAGGTGTTATAATTTTTATATTACTCGAAGCTACATATTAGGACTTGTAAATTAGATTTTACCTTGCAGGTTTTAGAGATTTTGGTCTGCTCCACAGTTCACGTAATTTTCATTGGAAATTTGAAACAAGTCATACGACGCTCTCCATCTCAATCTTCAGTCTCAAATGGCGTGTATGCTCGAATATCAATAATTCTAAGGGTCCGTTTGGTACGCCGAATAATAGACAAGATATGATAACTCATGTCTTGATCCAAAGCTTGATGACACAACATGATATGATGAGTTAACCGTAAAACTTATAATATCTTTTGTCTCATTAATTCAAATTCGTATATCGATCCAAAGCTTGATTACACAACATGATACATGAGTTAATCGTGAAACTTACCATATCTTGTCTCGTTAATTCAAATTTCTATCTTGAATATGAGCTGGGTTATAATCCTGCATGATAGGAGAAGAAAATATAATCTAAATTTAAAAACTAATTATGATATATAAATAAAAAATAATTTGATATTAAATTAAAAATTAAAAATATCAATAAATGATCCTTAACAAAATATCAATAAATGATTTTAACAATGTATTATTTAGTGCATAAAATCACTAGTCAATCTCAGGCTATTGTTTAGCTATATAACAAACCAAGTAAGCTAACCCAACTTCGTTTAGGACGAATTGACTCTCCGATAAAGTATCATGCTTGGTCAAAATCAAAATCTTACTTGGATGGAATTTGAGATGAACTTCAAAGTAGTTGTCGATATGATTAACTAAAAGCTCACTTATGTCGTTTTTCTTCATCCTTTCCTACATGTGATAATTCCTATTCTTCAACTTTCTTCACGAAGAACTTCTATATATCATATTTATCGTGAAGTTAACCGGTGTACAAGATTCCTTACTAACAAGGGGCACAATTCTCTTTTTACACACGTTAATGTAAGATTGTTACCGATGTCAAATAAATGATATTATAATAAATATTCAGAATCAAAGTTACCACCACTTAAAACCACGATGGTTCATCTTGATTCTCACATATTATATTACCGTGATATCCAACACACATCAATTCAAATTAAAATGACA
>Ga0315915_1006458_pt1 | contig 14304 bp, 6 predicted proteins | sample MpolbnodulesMG_FD_207738 | JGI IMG/M metagenome (GOLD analysis project Ga0315915, IMG submission 207738) | Medicago polymorpha root nodule microbial communities from Los Angeles, California, United States - branched nodules | ecosystem: Host-associated > Plants > Roots > Nodule | place: USA... | reverse complement strand
TAAATGTGGACGATGGGAAGCTCGTATGGGACAGTTTCTTGGGAAGAAGTAAGAAAATCCTTTAGTTTAATTTGATTTATTAGTTGAGCCTAAAATGCTTGATTTTTTATTTATTTAACCACAAACAAGTATTTAGTTCTTAATTATATTGGTCTGGGTTTTTAATTATATTGGTCTGGGTTTATGTAGGTATATATATCTTGGGCTTTTTGATAGCGAGCTAGATGCTGCAAGGTTTTAATTTATCAATCATATATATCAGGATATCTCAAATGAAATGCCTAATTAAATATTTTGGATCATTTCACTTTTATATTTTCTTTTCTACATGTCGTGTTATTGACTTGGTTGCTCTATTGATGATTCCAGAGCGTATGATAAGGCTGCTATAAAATGCAATGGAAGGGAAGCAGTTACAAATTTTGAGGCTAGTTCTTATGAAGGAGAGTTAACTTCCCAGGCTGATAACGATGGTACTACTTATTTACCATTGAGGCTCACCTTTTTTTTGTTTTTATAATCAAATTGAATAAACCATCAATTTAGTCCATATAAACTAACACTGACTCTCTAACTTAATTAGTTAGTCCTTAAAATATGTCAATTTAATCTCTATTAAGACTGGTGTTAAAGACTAGATTGAAGAAATTTCATATACTTTAGGGACTAAATTGGCGGGTTTTATATACTTTACAAACTACTTGTCATATTTATATAGTTTAGACTTTAGCGGAGACTACTTATCATATTTGTATACTTTACAAACTAATTTATCCTCTACATTTACCGTTAATTTTAATCTAATTGGTGATTTAACTATGCAGTGAAATGTAATAATGTATTTTGTGCTTTATTCAGATATCAAGCAGAATCTTGATCTGAACTTGGGTATAGCTCCTCCTTCTAACTCTGATGTTGAAATGATGAACATGCACCACAATGGAAGTGGTTTGCAAGTTCAGCGTAACTGGGATGATATGCCTGTTGATAAGAGTGTAATGGTAAGGTTAAAAAATTAATTTTTTCTATTTTAATTCTACAATTCCAAATGCCCCTCTGCTCTTTCACATGAATTCAAAGTTTGCATACTTAACTTGCATCATATATTTTTAATCTTCGTTGATAGTTTGAGGACTCTGGGTCAAGATCACTCAATGTTCAGTCATCTTATGGCTTTCCCATAGCATCTGAGCATCAACCTCCAGTCTGGAGTGGTACTAATTACTTTCCCGTGTGTAAGGTGAATACTAATTTTGCTTTAGTATCTTCTGCTGGTTATTAATTATGACTATTCAATTTGATTTTGCTTCAATGTCTTCTGCTGTTTTTTTTTTTTTTTTTTTAAGAATCTTCTGCTCGTTATGAATTATGATTATTTGTGTTCTATTTACAGGAAAGAGCAATAGAGAATAGGATGGAATCTGCTCCCGTTCCAAATTGGGCATGGCAGCTCCAAAGTCCATATAATAATGGGTCAACTTTGATTCCACCTAATTTCTCTGCTGCAGCATCATCAGGATTCCCTTCAACAACAGCTGCGGATAGTCAAATTCATTTTCCAAACATAACATACCTCCACCCTCATTTTCCTACTCCAGTGACTAACTCCAGCCACATACCCTCTTTCTACTGCAGGAGCTGATGAAGCATAGCTCCTAGAGTATAAAGCTACAATTCTAAATCTTTAAAGACGTCTAGTCTTTGTATCCAAGGTTTAGGAATATGATCATCAAACTTGTAGGGTCTAAAAGTAGGAATTTAATTGCTTCGTTCAACTACTAGTTTTCACCATTTGTCCTTTAAATATTCCTATTTTCTTCTGCTTAAAAAAAAAAAAAAATCCCTGCCGCAAGGCATGGTAAACTCTAGATGCTTTTTCTTTTATGAGATGATTCTAATGAGGAAACCATTTCCTTCCTTTGTTATCATTTTCACTCTCCATGCATTTCTTACTGAAAATATTTGAGATGATGGTAAATGTGATCATTTGAAAAGATGGATTTCGTACAGTGATGCGCATGCTAATTAAATTAAATTCCAATATTATTTGTGGGTTATATGATCATTTAAGTGCTGTTTGTTTAGTATCCACTCTATGTAAGTTATTGCCGACATATCACTTCACAATATTTGGCATTGACACTCACGGCACATGGTTATTGTTATATTTAAGGCAAACACCAAAGCTGTCTTAGGTCTTTCGTGATGATACCACCCTATGCCAAAAGTTTATACAAACATTTGTGTGTTGTGCGCATGGTAGGATGTCCAAATCACTTTACGTCTTATTCCTACGTTGTTTCTCCCTCGTATAATTCCTTACTTCTTTCACATTTTTCTTTAATTATTTTTACCTCTCACTATCAAAAAGTCAGAAGTTAGTAATGTGCACAAGCATCATTGTCAGAGTTTGGAAACACTGTCCAAGAAGATAATGAAAGAAAGCTTACTTTGCCCACTCTAACCCTAACACCGTGTTTAACGATTTCCAACTTGTATATCATAATCACAGCTTCTTTTTGTTCATCTGTACTTGGGTCAAACTGCCTGTTGGAGTTGGAGGTACTTCCTCCGTTTTAATTTAAGATTTTTAAACATTGATTAAGAAGGGGGTTAAGTTGTTACAAATAAATACATTAACACTTTTAGTAAACTGATTTTATGAATTATATTTGATGTATTTTCTTCTATTATTATAAATGTTAGAATATAATAATGTTTTCGAATTAGTGTATATAACATTAATTAATTAGATGGTAGCTAGAATTTAAAAAATAAATAAGAAATCTACGTTGAAAGTAAAAATAAAATTATTTTAAACAAGAATTATATACGTTAAAGTGACATTCATTGTATAAAAAGAAGGAGTATATGATAGATGTAAAAATGTGTATAGAAAACTTAATTGAGCTCATTTTACGTTGACTTGATGCATGTATATGTAATGTAGGTAATAGTTGGTTGTGCATTTGTACAAATAAAAAAGAAGAAAATTGTTAAGAATGGTCTGCATTTCTCAAACCAGTTTTATTAAATTGATTATGAAGATGGTATAGAGATGAAAAACAATGAGGTTGTCATGAAAAGTAAAAAGCATATAATGAAACACAAAACTAAGGTTTGAAATGTGGAGTAGTATAATGTTTTTGTCCTATTGAATGATGATAAAAGGCCACGTGTAGAACCAGGGGTTCTCTACATTCTGTCCCTTTCCTTGTAGTAAAGCAATTCCGCATTCCTCGGCTTTTATCAGTGGCTTAGGATTTCGTACACCTGCAATATAGCCAAATGTATAAATGACCTTAATAAATAGCAAGACAATGGGGCCAAAAGGGAAAGAAAAAAAGAAGGTGAAATGCATCTCTCTCTGTACTCACTGTAATAATATAAATAATAATAATTAATCTGTATCATAAGCAGCAACAAAAGCCTGAACACTGTTATTTTCTAGTTTTCTATATGTGAATAGTAAAAAGTTGATTATTCTAGCAGCCCCAGCCCCAGCCCCACATATAACCCTTTCTCTATAAAATAGCTGACCTATCAAATCCGTACTAAGTTACTGTCTTACCCTATCTCTGTTCTGTTCTGTTCTGTTTCTATCTCTTGTGTAAGTCCAAACTTCAATGTTGCGAATGAATGGGCTAATCTGAGACTGTAACTTTGGTTTAGTATACGTTGTTTGTTTTTCCCATTGTTGGGCTCTATGCTGTATCTATCCTAATCCTAATCCTATGCTGTGGTGTGCTACATCACTGCAATGCAATGACTATTCAACCACCTCAAAGCCAGCCTCATCAAATTGTTCACTCACATCACGATTGGATTTGGAACTGTCCCATATACTCTATAGTAACATCATTGTATCCGGAACCATGATTACAACAAATCCTGTTCCGTTGTTTTTTGTTTCCTTATTTTTACTTTTCCTAAGCTAAACAACATGACAAAAAGTCAAAAACAAAATTTGGAAGATTCGCTGTGTACAGTTCCTTAATAAGATTTTGGTTGGAACTTGGAACTGAAAGTTAATTGTAGTGTATATATTTAGATTAACTCTGCTTAATTTTTTCTGTTCATTTTAAGAGCCTTTATCGCATCATGTCATAATCAAAGATTCAAAGTGTATATCATTATTTTTATCAAATTTCACAGCAGCCATTGTTTTTTAACCCCAGTAGAGAGATATTGTAACCCATCAAACTGGTACACCAATTTGAATAACAAAACATGCTTTTACATCTTCTTTTTCGGCAATGATATAATAAGAATAATGATATTTGTGCAATATTTATTGATAATTTTTAAAATAGTTTTCTTTTTATCTCTTTTTATTGGACAAAAATAATATAGAAGAAGAGGGAGAAAGAAAATAAAAACACAATAAAAATATAAGAAAAAAAGTTGTCTTAAAAGTTGTTTTAAAATAATTGCACAAATATAATTTCTTAGTCAAGATGTATATTTGATTCCACACACCAACATATAAGAGTATACCCCAGTGTGGTACGTACTTCCTCCTATCCTAGCCAAGGCGTACATGGAGTATTCAAAATCGGGTAGCACAACAACTTTTTGAGTGTTGGTGTTAGATTTAGGAGTGGATTCAATTAACAACTTAGGAGGAGGTTGTGTAATTTGACCGATTTGAATTAAAAGTACAAACTTATACGAAAGAATAAATATTATTTTAACAACTAATTACTAAAATTTGTTATCAAAAAAAAATTAACACCCTTAGCTTTAAGATCAACAAATACACCATATCCTCTTAAAAAAAAAGCAAATACACCATATCAATTAATTATAAATCTAAACCATTTTAAGTTTATTCTTTGAGGATACAACTACATAGATTAATCATACATAGATTAATCACTCAAATCAGGTAGGATCTTGGTAGTCCATGGAAAAACTCTTCATCAATATATTAAACATTTTTAAGCTATGGTTTGTCTATTCAGCAAAAACAAAATAATAAGTACTAGTTTTAAAGATTCCATAGGAGCCTACAATACTACCTTCAAGACTTGTTGTGTTGTGTCTGATCTCATCACCTGCCTGCTAATACTAAATATCACACTTACTAACGTCTGATCAAATCTCGCGTTTAACCAAGCTAGCTCTGCTGGAAGGAAATTGACTAAAAAGAGTAGTAAACTTTTTTTTGTTCTCTTGCTACTCTTCACTAAATTATCATTAAATTGGTATACCATATATCATTGGAATCACCTATATTATTGGCCTGCGTTCACTGTGACATGCATTGAAAGCATCAAAGCGACATGTCTGAGAAACAACACCATACATACAATGAGTTGCACCAACCTGTATAACAAAAATTGAATTTGGTTGTATTTACTATTTGATCAGAAAATAATTACAAACTGAACTATACACTTCACGGGCACATAATAGCAAAGATCATAGGTTACTTACACGTTTAACTTCATCTTGGATCAAATTTTGACATTTTGCTAGGAATCTCGGTGGTTTACTAAAATCAAAGTGTGTTCTCTCGTAAAACAAAAGGGACAAAATCCTAGTGTGCTTAATTTGAAGTATTTTATTTTTTTTGACCAAAATTTGAAGTATTTTATGATAATTTATTATGTTGTTCATTGAATTACTTTAAAATATTAAATATTTTTTAAAATATAAATTTAGCCTTCTAAAGTTCTCTCATAGAGAAAGGAAAAAAAAAAAACTAAATCACCCTTAAAGTAGATAGGATTTAGCTAAGTGGTCATGAAGATTTATTTCTTAAATGTTAGTAGTATGTTTTCGAGAGGTAAAATGTTAGTAGTATTGGAAAAAATAAGTTTGATTGTACCATATATTGTATATAAGACTAAATTACCGCTCCTTAACTAATTTCTTATTTTTATTTGGTTCTCAGAACTATTTATATTTTGGTATCTTTTCTCTTCTTCCATCATAAAAATGGTCCTTATTGTCAATTTCTTTTTTTGCAAAAAATAAAAAGTTATGTTGTGTACAAGTGAAGATGTGACATTTCCATCCAATTTGAATTCATAGGCACAATCAAATAGAGAAGACGAAATAGAACCAAAGGGAGAAAAGAAAAGCATAATCGTGAATTAAAGATGAAATTGTGTGGGATCCTGATAGTAAATGTGTGAAATTCGATCAAAAAGTATAATCCGGATTGGTATATTGTACTTCTTCTCGGGGCCGATCATGTGTATATGCAACCAGACCCTTGACATAGGGCCTCAAACTCAAAAAGGTTTCAAAATTCGAAGAATTTTTTTGTATCTATGGACAAAATCCATCACTAAATATCATTTTTTTCATAGGAAAAAATCCAAAGACAACAACTTTATTGTATGTAAAAGTCATGTTTGAACCATTATTTATATATTTAATTACAATTTAGTTGTTTATCACTATAAGTGGTGTTAGATTTTTATTTTAATTTTAAATGAAAATTGTCAAGATTATAACAAGATCTCTAAATTATCGGGGATGACTATGCTTCTACTTTGTGTTGCTTTATGGTTTTGTATGGTGTTTAGGATTTCTTATATAGTTTAAATTTAGGAACAAAATATTCATATTCAGTGTTTGACGCATTTAAAATATGACTTACACAGTAAAAACAGGGGCGATTGCTTTCATGTTAGAGGGGTAGCTATGGCTACCCCAAAGAAGAAGAAAAATTATTGAATTACTAGGTATATTTTTATATTAAGCTACCCCTAATAATATATATTTGGCTACCCCAAGTTTGATTTTAAATGGAATAATTTATTTTTCTTTCTAACTTTACTTACTTTTCAATCAAACTCCGGATTACTTGATCCCGTCTTCTAAGAATCGAAGGGTGGACATTAAAAAAATATACATATTCTTTGATTGAGAATGAAAATATGACGACAACAACAACAACAATCTATAACTTTCCGAAAAAAAATAAAATACTATCACTATTGACTCAAACAGAATTAACCGTCGTTGATTAACCCTTTATGATAACAAACCTATTATTATAACCCTATAACCCTTTAGAATCCATTCTTACTGCTGCATTTTATAAAGTATATTTTCTATACATAATAGTAATTGTGATTTTTTTTTTCTTATCGGTTAAATTACTATTAGTTTTGATAAAAAAAAATTGTTTTTCTTTAAATGTGGCCACCTCATGAACATATTGCTACCTTCGCCGCCGAGTAAAAATAACCTATGAAAAAACAAAATCTTCAAATAGTACACTCCTATTCATGTAAAGAATCTTTGTCTACAAACAATTCTCCACTCTTCAAAACAACGAGCTAAACACACAAATATATGTCCAACCATGCAAACGTAAACGGTAAACCCTTTTGTACCATTGGTAAAATGAAAGTTTCACAATTTCAATTGTGTTTGGGGAAAGGGGGTGTCCCCTATATTTCAATTGAGATTGTTATTGGATCTTAGGCATAACCGTGCATGTGTATGTCATATCATGCAAAAATACCTCCTTTTTACTTACTTAACTTCCGCCTTCTATTTCTCGGTGAGTATCTTGAAGCATTCTTTCTCTCTCTTTTCTTCTTTTCTCTTCTCTATCCATTTCTGGCCAAACATGATCGTTGAATTGTCAACACACAATCACTAATATTAGCGCAGCAATAGCAGCATGTATGCATGCATGCAACCTCGCTGCTTCAACTTATCTTCCACGTTTCAACTTTCAGCAGTTGGAGACTTGGTAAACACATTTCACCTTGATTCATGTGTTTAACCATTGGGTTTTTACTCTCTTTAGTTTAAATTATAACGAGTGCTTGTAAACACTTGAAGTAATGAATAAATATAAATAGAGTGTGGTAATATAGATGTAGTTAAAAAGATATACTCCCTCTGTTTCAAAATGAGTGTTGTTTTAGCCAATTACACACAGATCAAGAAATAGAATGAAATAATCATTTGACATAACACTTTTATTAAACTGCTCTTACTGTATAAGAAAAAGACAAACTTTAAAGTTGCATTGAAAATTGGGTGAGAGAAAAGTTGGAAGAAAAAAAATAAAGTTGTATTGGAAATGTAAAGTGACATTCATTTTGAAACAATTTTTTTTTCTAAAGTGACACTCATTTTGAAACGGAGAGAGTATAAAACTTGAAGAAAAAAAAAGATAAGTAAAAAAAATATGTTGTAGTAAAATATATAAAACTCTAGGCTATATTTTCGATTGACGAGATGTGACGTCGTGGCAAGTAATTATGTTCAATTGTTTAGATTCGTAAAAAAATGAATAGAGTGAAATGAAATATAGTCGAACCCATTTCTTGTAATCCTTCGATTTTTCTTTCACCCAGATTTAAGGTTTTTCCAATTGAATAATGAGACTTTATGGTTAATAAAGTATTATTATTTTACTCCTATATTTATACATTTCTTCCTCTCTATTATGTTCTTCCTCGAAGATAAAGATGTATCTCATGTTTTAAACTATCAAGTTCGTGATGATTTAAACTAAGAGAGAAAGAGAGTTGGAATTCAAAGTTAAAAAAAAAATTGCCGTCTGAAAGAAGAAAAATCAAATAACCTTGAACACTTGCACAGTTGTCTAAAGTGGCCTACGGTCGTAAAATCTGAACTCGATTCTTTATCAAGTTTCCCTGATAGTCCAACACCATCATATGCAGATATCTTCATAATTATCAGATAAAACGATGTTTCCCAGTCTTTTGCATTGTTGTACTATATATAATTTGTCTTAATTGAGTAATTTTTTTTTGTTCTGTTTTTTAAGGAAATAAGATTTTTAGTAGTATTTTTTATTTTTGCAAAAAAAGTAATAGTATAATCTAAATAAGGGTACAAACTGAATTCTAAAGTTATATTTTTTTTTTTTTCGCTTTATAAACAATGGAATGATTTCTTTTTCCTCATAAAATGCTCAAATAATAGAATTAAAACTTTGTTCATGACCTTGTGGCTGAATTTCAGTAGCCCTAACTTTTAGAGAAATAAACAATGCACATCAGAAGCATGGTTGGGTTCATCCTCCTCATGGGTGCCTGAAACTAAATGTCGATGGATCCCACTTTTTCAGCAAAGGAAGTTCGGCTTGTGGTGTATTGATTTGTTGTGGTTGAATTTCAACAACCAAACCCTCCAAAGAACTAAACAATACACATCAAAAGCATAGTTGAGTTCATCCTCCTCTTGGGTACCCGAAACTCAATGTTGTTGGATCACACTTTTCCAGCAACGAAAGCGCAGCTTGTGGTGGGTTGATTCGTGATCAACTTTGTAAAATTGTTTGTGGTTTATGCGTAAAATTACCTCTTCAAATACACTTGCAACTGAACAATGGACCATTCATTATGGCGTTCAACTTGATCAATCGTAACATTTGCATCGTGTGTTAATTCATTGAGGTTTACCAATACTTCTTATTCTCATGTGCTTGCAGACATCCTTGATTACATTCTCTAGACTCCTAATATGAACCTTGATTTACAACATTAGTCACAAAGTAAATAAAAGTGCAGACATTCTTCCACACCAAGCTCATTCTACTTCTTTAAACTTAAATGTAATGAAATTCAAAATGGACCATAAATATGGCCCATGATACCCACACCCACCAGTGAAACCACTCTTGGGCTTGAGTGGGCCACTACCCACCCTTCAATAAAATAAATTTTTTTATAGAGGAAATTATTAAAATATATTTGTTTTTTTAAAATAAAATTATCGCGTGACTCATCCTCTTCTCCATCTCAATTCTCAATATGTGTTACTATCACACTTTAAGGTGATCAATTGAAATGCTTAGATAATTATTTTAAATTTTGAAGATACGTAATTTAATTTTTTGATGGTCAACTTTCTTAAATTAAAACAGAAATTTTGTGAATATATATTAGTGTTTTACTTTTGTGAATATCTTGTGTCTATTGATGCGTTGGATTAAGCAAGGATGAAATGCGATTCAATATTGTCAAAGGATGAAATGAGTTTATAAATTTCCATATATACACATTGAAAACGAGTAGAGTATATTGATAGTTGCTCTTTTGACCACCCACAAATGTGCCAACCGTTCAGAAAATAACTCCTAAACGGTATTTTGTTTTGTGTATTTTAAAAGCTTCAAAAGATAACCTTCGAATGTTGTTTTTTAAGACTATGAGCAAATAGGGGATCAAAATAACAACCATCAAGAATTTTATGAAAATGGGCCAGACATCTCAAACATGGGCCAGACATCTTTCACTTGTCACATTCAGAATGTGACCATTTTACTTCATACTCCCCAAAATTCGCTACATAAAGCAAATTCTTTTTTGGAAAGATCCTATAGTTTTGTATTTAGTTTTGTAATTTGAAATTTTTTATTGAGTTGTGCTATATAGCACAACACTCTTGATGCACGAATAAGCACGATAGGCGTTAAACAACCTATAATTTGCTCGGTAAACAAATAAACACAGTAAAGCGTTACATACTATTGTACCGCTAGTATTTTCATAAAATAAGATGTATACGAGTTACCAGTTATTAAGAAGATAAATAAGAGAAAAGACAAAACAAAGATGTGAGTCATTTTCTTTCAAAAATAAAAAAGACGTGAGTGATTTGGACAAGTGAGAAAAAATAAGTTACAATTTAAAGAAAAGGAAATTTAATTTAATTTCTTTTCCTTGGTCATATTCCATGCAAACTTAAAGAAAAGGAAAAGAAGATGAAGTGAATATAAAAACCAAGCAAAAGCCACGATATTGATTATTGAGTTGGTAACCACCGTCAATAGAAGGTGGAAAGATAGTCATAAACATTGTTGGGCAAATAAGAATTAAAAAACACAGTAATTCAATAGCAAGCTCACTCTTTTATGGATTCGTGTGATTTGCATGATTTGTCTCTCGTGCACATTAGCATTTTTCTTTTTTATTTATAAAAATTAAATTTCAGTGACAAAATTCGTCACTAAAATTATTTTACTCGGAATATTTTCAAAACAAAACTTATGAACATGGTATTTTAATAGTAGTATTTTGCAACAAAACTTCTTGTATGAATATTAATACCAAATCTTTTATTTTTGAAAAGATTCGATAAATTGGAGTACATGGTTTTGTTTTTGTTCGAACAAAGAGTTTTTTTGGGGTTAGCAGTACAGCAGGGGACAATGGGTAAAATTTTCTCTAAACATGTGTTCTTAAACCTTGGTTATTTGTGACCCAAGACTAATAAGTAATCTTACCGATCCACATCTTATTACACACGTGAGTTGGGTAAAAATATGGTGTTTAATTCACTCGTGTGGTTTTTCCTAGGTCAATGTATAAGATCTTATGGACGTGTATTGTGACTCAATAGTGGTAACTGATATTAGAGCCGATGATTTCATGAATAGTTTGAATGATTTCTTGTGTCGAAAGTTTTTCTGACAATAGTGGGGCTGCGTGTCCCGTTATAGGTGAATGAAAAAAATTATGCTCAAAGGAGGAGCATAACCAGATGAATGAAATCTTTAGAGGGAGATTGTTGTGATATATGTGATGTGGGTCAAAAGTCTCGTACATTGATGAAAGAGTGAATGAAACGACTTAAACTTGAGGGGGAGATTGTTGTTGATGATCACGTCATCGTTTGTTTAATATGTAACGAGTCAAAACTAATCTAACAATCTGAACGCAACAAGTCGAGAACAATCAAACTATGCCACATTAGACGATGAACAAAACAATGACGCAGCACTCTAGACAACAAAATCACTTGAAAAAAACTAAAACCTACATGAATAACATTTATCTGGATAAAGGTGAAAACACTGCAGAGAGATGATTTCGTGTTAAAACATGACCTTAAATTACTCATATCTGATAGATAAAGAAAAAAGGAGGTTGAAGAGAAGATGAAACTTCTCTCATTAGAAAACTAAGATCCGTTCAACATAAATTTGCGTTAAAACTACCTTAGACAAATGCAGAGTTTTTCAAAAGAAAAACAAAATGGGTGTACAATATGTAATGTTTTTGATTCCAACAAAAGTCCAAAAGCAAAAGTTAAAAGGCAGCATGCAACAGGAAAAAAATAAATATAATTCTGTCATCTTTTTGAAAGTAAAAGGCTACGGTCACAACCAGCTTCATGAATCATAATTTCACATTGTTAATCTGAAAATGGTGTTTTCACATCTTATAAGGTAACAGAATGATATTTGTACAATTATTTGTGATAATTTTTTTCCTTCCTTTTATTGGTCAAGAAAAGTAGAGAGGGAAAAAACAAGAGAGAGAATAATGATATAATATAAGTATGAGAGATATAATTGTTCAAAAATTATTATAAAACAATCGTATAAGATATGTAATAACTAATGAGGTGTCTAAAAACAAAAGACATCCAATTTTACCAACCAAAAAAGGCATACAAAAAGAGAAACGGACGACAAAGTAAGCAAGAAATTTTATTTTTTTAAAAATTAAAGTAACTAAGAAATTAGTTGTATGGTTGTTATAAAAAAAACGAAAACAAAAAGTAATATGAGATAAGATAATATGAAAATTTAAAAACATTTTTATTCAGGTCAATCCTTTTCTAAGTTGATTAATCGTGCTTTTTAAGAAGGTCACCAAAGTGAATCGTGATTAAGCATGATTCAAAAGGCATATGCATGTCCTTAATGGCCATTATGTTTCATTCTCCTACGCATCTACTATCTCCTTATTGTCTTGTAAACTTAGAAAGGTGCATCTATCCATGTCTTTGATAGTGATTTGCCATTTATTTTCTTAGTTGTTAATTGCTATCCTTTCTTGTGGATTAAGAAACGCACAAAAAACATATTCATAAAATTGTGTAATTTGAAACCAATCCTATCTAAAAGACATACAAAAAACATTTTCACAAGAGTTATTATATCTCTCTAACTTAGATCTTAAAATATATAAAAAAAATAATACAAAAATTTCAAATTTCATTAATGAAAATTATTGTTTTTTTTTACAAGAATGAAAATTATCGTTAAAATGTTAAAATTTGTCACCAATATTACATGCTTCTCTCCAACTACATTTTTTCAATTCACTAGAGCTTTAATGTATGCTGTCTCAAAAATTTTGGGGACAGAGGCCCAATTTTTGACTCTGTGCATACCCTATGCAAAGTACCAGAGTTCAGTTCCACTTAGATCAACATAATTTTTTTAAATACTCGTTACGATTATTTGTTGGATCATATTAACTAGTGTCTTTGACATTCATAAAATAAAAATAAAAATTTATATTGAAAATAATATGTTTTAGCTTTTAAAAAAGTTGACTATACAAGTTCCAAAATAGTTATACTATGTTTTGTTTTTTTAACAAATGTCCAAGGACACCTCTTAGCATTTTCCTTTTTATTTATTTTTTGTTGTTGACAAAACTCTTAGACTTTGACTTATATTTTAGGAAAGTAAATTAAAAGTAGGGCTGACAATGAACCGAACCAACTCGATTAAAGTTTGTAATTCGAATTGACAATTGATTCGTCGAACTTGGTTCATGAACCAAATGAGCCGAACTTGTGCTGAAAATTAAGTTTGTCAACTAATTGAGCTGAACTTGAGCTATATGTAGTTTGACTCGTTTGGTTCATGAGATGACTTGATTATATATATATAACACTTAAAAAGTATTTTTAAATTTATATATAATTGATTTTACACAGTTAGATAATTAGTTGTATATATTATAATACTTTAAAAACTAAAACAAACACTTGACAATAATAGGATAAAAATGAGCTAATTTAAAATTGTTTGACAACGCCATGCACACTGTTGTCCCGCATCGGAACATGCATGATAAATGAAAGATACAATAATCTATAATAAGATAAATATATGACGGAAGAAAGCAAAACTGAATTTGGTGGTTGCATACCAGTGTTAATTACTATGTGTAATAACAACTAAATTCTTTTACTTTTGAGTTATGTGGTTCAAGTGACTTTATTAATTTACACACCTAAAGTTACGTGCTTTGAACAAACGAATTGAACCCAATGAGCTGAACTAAATTGTTCGTAAACTTTAAATAAGCCAAACTCGAGCTGAAAAAAAAGTTTGTATCAAATTCAAATCGAGGTTCGAACCGAGCCAATTCTTAACGAGTCGAGTCGAGTTCATACATGTTCGACTCGACTCGACTCATTTTCGGTCCTAATTGAAAGAGAGTGACAATTAGAGAATAAATAAATATGTTTTGAAATATTTGCCATAAACATGCAAAATTTAATACGACATTAGTATATTTCTTCATTCATAGGAACAGAGATACTTGAGTA
>Ga0315915_1006457_pt1 | contig 14304 bp, 8 predicted proteins | sample MpolbnodulesMG_FD_207738 | JGI IMG/M metagenome (GOLD analysis project Ga0315915, IMG submission 207738) | Medicago polymorpha root nodule microbial communities from Los Angeles, California, United States - branched nodules | ecosystem: Host-associated > Plants > Roots > Nodule | place: USA... | reverse complement strand
TCACACAAAATATATATATATATATATATATATATATATATATATATATATATATATATATATATATATAGTTAGATATGTGTGTGCTACCAATAATTGGAACCCCCTCCATTTTTACTCAAGATCCGCCGCTGGTGGTGTTTGAATCCGCGGGTTTTCCTTAACGATATTACAGTTTGAAAATTCAGATTGTTCTGGTGATTTTAAAGTGCGCAAGTGACTTAATTCATACAATCTAATTAAGCTCAGATTTTATTTGTCTCGGTTGTGTCTTATCATAGCAGTGTGTTAGGTTTGCAGCAATTTGGGTGGTATTGTGCTCCGATATTATTTGCTTTGGGATTGTGTGGATATTATCTAGCTAAGATTTGTGGTCAATATTTGAGTGGTTTCAAAATTGAGGTGGATGGTATTTTTTATCTTTTTCGGCTGGGTGTAATTCAAATGCAACAAGTTTTTGAGGATTTGTTCATTGTGCGCTATATTGGTTGTATCTCAAAATCTTTGTCCGTTTGTCTCCGGACCTTTAAAAGATGTTCATGTCTATTAGTATGGATGCTCGTTAGGGACTGGGATCCTAAGATGCAAATTGTCCTCTTTAACTTGTTAGTTGCTTTTTCCGTTATGTTAGTATTATAACGAGGACCAATGTGTTAATATTTCGTCAAGGAATTTTAATTGTAATAATATTTAGGTAAACATTTAGATTATTTTCTTATGGAGTTCCATAATGCTCTTTATTTTCATAGTGTGTGACCACGAACCTTCATTTTCTTAAGGGTTAATTAAGTAAATGGTCCCTATAAATATTCAAAATTTTGTTTTTAGTCCTTACAAAATAAAATTGCACTTTTTAGGTGTCCTTTATAGGTGTTGGTATAAATAATAATTTTGTTATCATTTTTATATGGAGAATTAATGCACTATGCATGAGTTTTGACATATAAGAGTTAGTTTTACTCTCTAGGTTCTTAGATGAACTAATTCTTTATCCTTTTCAAGAACAACTTTATTCTTGTGATGGATCTACAATTGATCTTATTTAATATTCTTCAAATAATGTGGCAATCTTATATGTTCTTCCCAAATCCCAATTCACATCTTGTTCCATCTTATATGTTTTCATTCTATTCCAATTTTGTTTAATTTTATTATGTTTTCTAGATTTTCTCTCATTTTCTATCTTCATTCAAGGTATATATACTAATGAAATAACCCTTTTTCCTTCAAAAAAAAAAATGAAATAACCCTTTAGTTATAAAACTTTTTTTTAGGAATAAATAATCTCTATATGTTGTACCAATTTTTTTATATAAAAATAAAATTTATAATTATTTTTAAAATTAAGTATTTTCTTAAATAAAATTGAAAAATAGCATATCTCCTGCTACCACCAGACATAGGATAGCGATCACCACCATGCCAGCTGCTGATCACAACCGCGTTGGCCGCCAGCAGCTCTCTGGTTACCACCACTTCCAATTATTAATAAATAAGTAAATAATTAAATAAATTCTAATTTTTTTTCCAATATAAAAAAATATATAGATTCATGGATTTGGATGAATACATATCTATTGAAAATATTATAGGATTTGGATTTAAATTTTTTAAAGAATTGTTATTGGATTGTAATTGAATTGTTTTGATCGGTCCATTATAATCAAAACTCAAATATATCCAATCATTCCATTTTGTCGCCCTAAATTTGATTAGAGCACTAAGTAGAAGAAATTCATCAACTAATCTTTCTACAATTAAATTTCACTTTTTTTTATAAAATTAAATTTTGATTATTTGAACTTTGTAGGTGAAACTTACATATATTGTTTATTTCAAATCAATAGAATGTTGAAATAAACATATACTGTATCAACCTTGAATGTTGAAATAAACTGTATAGTGCTCATCCCTGAAGTTGAATAATGGCTCTAAAAGAAAATTCTGGTTTCCTCCTTTAGCCACAAAGCTGATAGGATGGTATTGCCTTAACCCTTTCCCGGATACGAAACTTGCTGCTTGGTTAAAACTAGCTTCAGAATCAGACTTGCACCTGAGCTTAACTCCTGAACCAGAGCTCATATCGCTATACACGTAACAATCTTTATTACTTTGTGATTGTAAAGATACGGTTTGATTACTTCCGTCCAATCCAGATACCACAAGAAAAACCGAAGAAGGACCGCCATGAGAAGAATCTACAAGGATAAGAGGTTTCTCTGGTTCTTGGTGACTTACAGTCATTCCAGGAAGATCAAATGGTTCGAGCGTCACAGTTTTACCATCAGCGTCTTTTGGGATAAGTCTAAAGGTAGCATGAAGAGCGTTTTCGGTGCCAGGTTCAGGTGATTTTTGCATTGTAAGTGATTGGTTTGAATTTGTTATAACAAAAGTTGATTTATCAAAGTCTTGTGAAAAAGAAACTAGTTGGCTATTGTAACTGTTTGGAATTGGATTAATCCAGTCTGCAACAGCTTTGTTAGCACCAGTTTTCATGTCCCAATTTCCAGTGGTGTGACCGGCAAGAAGATAAGGTCCGTAGAGAATTGCTTGAACCGATGCATATTCAGGTCTGTCATCTGAATTATAATATGAAAACACAATATCAGCAAGGGTAATGATAATCAGCATATTCTTTCATTGATTATCTTGTGACGCAAGAAGCTACCTTTTATGGCTTCTGTTCTGATGATAAGAGGCAACTGAAGAGTCAGCTTGTCACCAGAACTCCACTGTCGTGTGATTGACAAAAAATTCCCTAGAGATCAAGACAGTAAATATTACTTTCATGTTTCAAGTGTAAATATTTCTTGCTATGAAATACACAAATATGTAATACTAGTGTGTATGATAGTGTGTATGTGTGTGTGTCCGAACTTAATATCAATGGCCTAAGAGCTTGTTCTTTTTCAAGGTGATTATACATTATAGGGAATTAAAGACAGATTCAGACCTGGAGCTGGCAGAGATAAAGTGTCAGAATTCAATATCGCCTTGGCACCGTCTGCATGACTCCAGGATGGTACACGAAAGTTCAATGTTGATGAAGTCCCAGTTTTCTGCAGAAATCAAGTTTTGAAATGATATAAGTTGTAAATAATGCTAAAAGTGGCATTATAAATTTATAATTTCAAAGGTCCAGCACATGCTGGGTCATTAGAAGATATGTGGTTAAATGAGATGCCAAAAGAAAATGTATTGAGTACCTCATTGGGAGAGAAGGTAAATGTCACTCGAAGGTAAGGGTCCGAGGAAGCTGCTGGAACAACTGTCTGAGTGAGCAAAGTTTTCCCAGATTTCCAATTAAAAGAGCTTGATATGTACTGAATGATGTATAGACTAGGATTATTCCCTTCTTCTTCAAAATATATAGAATCTCCCAGCTTTGAGAATGATTCAATTCCTAATGACAAAGGAGTATGCAGTCAATGAAACTCATTTTATAATAAAAATTAGTGCACTCGATGATTTTATTTAATAAGTGTACATAATCTTAAAAGGATATTAAAAAAGTAAAAACCTAAAACAAATACCTACCTGTTCCGTAGCAGCACCAGAAAGTGTCAAATGGATTTCCCCAACTATGTCCAGTTTTAGCTTTCGAAACCCCAATACCTAAAGGAAGCATATAAATCATCACACCAGGATCTGTTCCTCTTTGAATGCCGAGTACACCATTCGTTAAGGCACGCTCATAATAATCTGCATAAGTGACTTCTTTGGTCCATCTGAACAGGTGCCGCGAAACCTGAAATCATTATCTTGCAACATAAATACTTCTACAGAAATAAACTAAGAATCATCATTGAATATCAAGTAGTATGTCACACTGACTTAAGAACACATATTCGATCATAAATCAAGAATATGATACGCATTTCTAACTTCCCTTGGATGACATGATGAACTAATAGAATAAAGAGTGATTGGTTGTACCTTCAACATATTATAAGTTGTACATGATTCTTCATTCTCTGTTGTTCCAAGGTTGTCTGCTATTCTCTTAGGATTACTCCTGCACAAAAATTGCAGTGAAGTACTTCAGAAAGAAATCTAGAACCGACTATCTAAATATAAAGGAACGGAAACTTTCTACTTGATTCCCTTTAAGGAAAAAAAATAATACATGGATACTTTTAAATGCATAGAAAATAAACTGAAGCTTAAAATGCTGGTATCTTAATACCAGAACTCACGGACTGATGTCCCTCCAGTCGCATAGCTGTGAGAAGAGTTTACAATTTCCATGAAGAATGATCCAATTTCCTAATACATCAAAACAGGAGCGAAAATATTAGCAAATTGAAAAGCATGGCATATGGAAAGTTATAATTGTATCAATCATTCGGAGTGAAAGTGTACTTCACAAAACTATGACAGACTGAATGTCTGTAAGTATTAATAGGGCTATATGAAGGATTATCCTCATATTATATCACTAAACATTACAATTAAAATAAATGATATCATACCAATTAATAGCAAATAAGCATAATTTTCTTAAAACTTACACCAGTCATCTACAAAGTGCATAAATAACTCACCCTATAAAGTGGATCACCTGTGACTTCATACCGCATTTGAGATCCAACGACAATTGGGATATGTGTATTAGCATGGAAGTCAGCTATGTCATTAGCCTACATGAAAAAAGAAAATTTCAAAAATAATTTAGGGACCAGTCATATAATTAAATACAATTACTGAACTAAACTATTTCCTTTGTAGGTGAGCAGAACAACATTGTAAGTAATATTCAAGTAGCGGAAACTTATTTTATATACTCTTTACATGATATGCTTATCATAAAAGTTGAAGCAGAAATAAGCCCATAATTAAAATCTGCATGCAAACCTTCTGGTAGTATTTATTGTATATATTTGTATGTTACATATTGCTCATCTGAAATCTAACATTAGCTATTATAATTTATAAATGGGGTCTTAAAGTTAATTTGAAGAACAGCTGCAACCTCTTGAAGTTTACGGCCAAAACAATTTAAGACAATGTGGATCACATTGAATTATGTCATAAAAACAAATATTGATATGTATTACCTGTACGGCAAGCAATCCTAAAAAGCATGGCTTGTCGAAAAGGTGAGCCAACAATAGATGCTTTGAATCCCCCTGCATATAGTATACCATGAAAGATTTACTTTAGGATAGTAAATTACAGAAATAACTAGGCGCCATAATATGCTAGCTTTGAATGACATGTTTATAAAATCCATCAAATATGGATTAGAATCCATGTCTGTTAATTTTATACTAAAAAGAAACATAACCAACTAGTGAAGAACAACATTCATGAACTAGTTAACCTACCGTTACACTATATAACTTGTAAAGAACATCATTCATTCCTCCAGTTTCCTCATTCAGTGATTGATAGTGTCTATTTACAGTGTACTTTGATATAACATTCACCACTCGGTTGTAAAAGTAATCGACCATCCATGTCATCATTTTTAGAGCTTGAGGGTTTCCAGCTACAGTATACTGATCCAACAGGCCGGCCAAGATCTGTCAAAGTTGAATAATTGAGATCACACAGTAATAAGGCCAAAAGCACTTGCATAATCAAAAACTAGTTTTGGTTTATACCTTGTGAATGGTGTAATAGGGAGCCCACACAGGTTTAATCTCTTCAAATCGATCAAAAAACTCTGGCGGAAATGCAGAGAGATATCCTGTTCCAATTTTTTCTTGACAAGCGGATAGACCGGCAACAAGAGCCGACATTTTCTCCTTCAGGGTATCGTTCTTTGTGCTGGCCCACATTAGAGCCGATGCACTCAAGTAATGCCCTTCACATTGTAAAAAAAACGAAATTATAACGTAAACTTCAAAAGTGGATTGCAGAAGCTGAAAATTGCAGGCAGGAGTAATTGTAACAGAACAGAACATGCATTTTTGTGTATAATAAAGTCTACACATTGTGTGAGAGAGATATTTCAGAAGTTATGGGCCAACTTCAGACTAAACAAAGTTATAAATTATAATACATGGATTCCAAGGAATTCTCCATACTTAATTAACCTTATACATGAAAAGTCTAAAAGGTTAGAAAAACATAAAAATTGGAATATTCTTATATATAGTTGCAACTTTTATTCAACTTAACTTTTTAATCTTCTTAAAGCTCTGACTAATTACTACACATAAAAGTGAAAAAGCTTTACAAGAAAGATAGACTTGTGTAAATAAAAGGTTCGCAACGGCTTCGACAATAGGGTCTTTTATTTGTAAGAATATACAACACAGCTACAATTAAGGCCTGTATTTTAATGTGATTCTTTGCAATGTCAAAGATCGCGACGTGGCTACAACTGTTACCACGACCACTAATTAAAACCCTGGTTGCTACAATCACATTGCATTTCAAACCATTTTTCGTTATTCCCTTTCTACTAAGAAATAATTTCGAATAAAGAACATGAAAAAGGTAATGAATGTTATAAACTAACCAACAAAATGGCCTCTGAGTTCAGTATTAGGTTCCTCCCATCCTCCATACGGATTACCAGGAGTCGGTAAACCAGCCGTCTTCCTGAAGCTCCAAATCAACCTATCAACATCTAACATCAACAAATACTGCAAATTAGTCTGCTGTGCCACAGCGTGAATCGAACCTTCAAGCAACCTCACATCACCAAGAGGAACTTCTTTGAGAAATCCTACAGGTGGCTTAAACACACCCAAATTCTTGATTTTCCTATACATTAAAGCCCAATCATGTTGGTTTTCTTCTGATAAGATCTTCCTTGGAAGCAAAGCGGCCCAAGCAGATTCATCTGTTGGTGTCACATGATAATGAGACATCACTTCTTTCTTCCATGTCTCATTCTTTGATGCAAATAGCTCATACCGAAACGTATGCGACTGAGTCGGAATGTTTGTGCATTCTTTAGTAGTAACGCAACCACACAGCATAAGTGCCATAAACATAAACATAAACACAAAAACCTTCATCTTTCTGAAAATTTCAAAGCAAAAACACAAATATATTAGAAATAAGAAAGAAACCTTAATCTATAAGTCATTAAGCTAAACTTAGATATTACATTACTCACCAGAGAACAAACTTGAATTAAAGTAGAGGTAAAATGAATGTAAATGCAAGCCAACCCAGAAATTTATATCTCAACTAAATTAAATTGGAAGCTAAGAAATAGAGTAATAATCTAAAAAGATTAAACTTTAAGAGATTAATTAGGAGTTTCTAACTGAAGAAACTGAAAAAGACATGAACCAAATTGAGTAAAGTTAACAGAATATAGAGAAAATATAATAGAAGGTAGTGAGTATAGTAAAAATGAAAACAACATAGACATGTGAACTAGAATATATATATAGATATGCACAAGAAAACAAAGCATGTTTGGAATATGTAACCAATAATGTAAGGACTAATATAATATCATCTCGTGAAAGGAAAGGAAATAAAAATTATTAGCTCATTAGCACTAACACCTCTGATGAAAAACGTGTCCGGTGTATAAGACATGTGATTACTTACTAACACATGTGATCACGTCCAATGGACTTGTTTTTTCTTTTGTTCACATTTTTACATGTGTGACGTGTTTGTATCAGTGTCGTGTTTAATATGTGTGACGTGTTTCTAACACCTCTGATGAAAAGTGTGTTGGTATATCGTGTTTAATACTAGTAATAAAAAACTAGTATTAGAATTTGTGGAGGGGAGAGAGAAGAAGAAGAATATGAGTAAAGACAGAAAACATGTTGAGGCTTAGCTTGGAACTATGCAGAGAGAGAGACAAGGACTCACGGATGAACAATTGACATAAAGAAAGCACGGGTGTTAAAAGTAAGAAACAAACCTGGTTATGAAGCATGGGGGGAATGATTCTTTGTGAAAAAGAAAAAAAGAGTATGGTGGGAATGATTCATGTATCTTGAAAGGGTATTGTTTTTAAAGGTGGAGTTAAGTCATGACATGCCTTTGCTCCATATGTGGAGTAGTATACAATTAATAAGGGTAAAATGGGCATTTAATATATGCAATTAATACTTGAAAATGGACATTTAGTTTTATAGAAAAGGACATATTTAATACTTCTTATCCAACTAAATTGGTTCAATTAGTTAATGAACTTGATTGAAAGTCGGATAGATCCAACTCCGACAATCTTTTAAGTTTAGGAGGGATCAAACTTAAAAGTGTAATTTAGTGAAGAAAAATAAATTTTTAAATGTGCAGCTTATAATAAATACTAAGAAATTATAATAGATTTTTGAGGTTGATATTGTCAAACAAATACTCCCTCCGTCTCACAATAATTGTCTCTTTACCATTTTTCTTTTTCTTAAAATAACTGTCACTTTAGAATACCAATGCAGCATTTATTATTTTTTCCCATTATTAAACTCTTATTTATTGAATTTCATATAACTTAACTACTCCACTAATTACAATTAATAAGGATGTTTTAGTAAATGTTATTCATTTTACCATCCACAAATTCTAAGATGGAGGGAGTATTGTTTAATAATCGCGTACAAATCTTAAACGACTAATATTGTGAGACGGAGGGAGTATAAAAAGAACTAACATTTTCTTCTAATAAATTAATCTTCATGCTTGTTTTATATTTTCTTTAGTTAAAAGACTTTTGTGAGACATTTAATATGATCTTTTGAAAGGCAAACAACGTGGATTTCATTATGTCGTCTTATAGAGGGATTCTCTCTACCACTAAAATGATTGAAGTTCGTACAAGTGTTTTACATATTTTTTTGTCATTTGTTGTCTCATCAAAGTGTTAGGTGATTAGTCGTCTGGTTTTCATTATCAACATGTTTTTCATTAATTTAATCAAGTGGTTGTCCCTGCCGAGTGTGGTCTTGGTCAATTTGTTCCTTTAAAAATGTTTAACTTAGTTCTGAATTTCATGCATTTACTCATCTTGAAGGATTAAACTTGTATTTATTTTTCTAAAGATTTCTAATTTGCTATGAACATTTGACTCCTTTTGTTATAAAAAAAAGAGTACAAAATTGAGTTCTTAAAAATTAAAAATGTCCTATTCTAATAATCCTAACTACTACTAGTAGTAGAGTAGAGTTTGGTTCAAGTGTCGGTTTATTGGTTGGTGGCACCTCTGCTATTAACAAAGGGCATGGATGGATTACAGTCTCACGTGATCAATTTGCATAGTAAGAAGTGCATTTTTGTAGCATCACGTGATCTATTTTATATTTTAAATATGTTTTTGATTTCTTTTTTTTTTTTGAAGGAGTTTTTTTTTCTTTTAACAACATTAAAAACCAAAAGAGACATTCATTTTGAGATATTTTTTTTACTAATAAATCACTTGGGGGATAATCTACCACAATATACAATTATGATATTAAATGATATGAATAGACCTCTTTCTTGTTCTTAAATTAATTTCCATCCAAGAAATTAAATGATCTAGAGTATGACTTTATGTTTTGGTTTCATATATGATACTAGAAAACTAATTGAATTAAGTTATTGGAACAATTAGGGTTCCAAATTGTGAAGAAAGAAATCAAAGAAAGAGGGAAAGGTTGAGAGGAAGATAGTGATCAATTAGTGTATGCGAAATATAAATTTTTATAACAAGCGAGTGAATACAAAAAGTTCATGATAGGATTTAGTTATATAGTAAGCAATCCAAACTAACAACCTCGACAAATTAACCATCTTTTCTAACTTGCTCAACAAGTCACTAACTAAAAAACAATTATCTAAACAATAATAATAAATCGGTTCACTGAATCGATTTAGAGCTTGCTTGTACTACAAGTAATTACTCTTAAGCATGAATTATATCACAACAATATTGTGCAAGGACATGCCTTATGCAGATGTAATTGGTCAGTTTCTAGTTTTGAGCTTATTGCCTTTTCCATTAATCCGTGCAAGAATAAGGTTGCTTTTAGCAGTTTTAACTAGTTTAACTTATAAGGAACATTTCCTATGTATAGGTTATATATTGCTTAAGAAAAACTACAGAGTCATATTCATTGGTATAAACCACTTTGGGGATTGAATTACAAGTGGTTGTTGAAGTTATAAATACTTCTCTTATCGGTCACATATATCTGAACATAATGAATCTTTGAGAATCTTGTCTTTAACTTGGAAGGGTATGCCCCTTAGCCTTATAGTATATGGTATTACTTTCACATAATTAATTAATATCTTGTATTGCTTTCATATAATTTATACCTTGACTTGGACATGCATGTGTGGCTAGCAGTCATCCACAATTTGTAAAGAAAATAGTTCTCGATTGAAATTGTGACAATTTAGTTGAAATAGTTTTTGAATTTTGCAAACTCACATAATTTTCTAAAAATTATATTTCGCCGTCAAGACATGTATTTAATTCAAATTTTTGACGAAATATATCATTTTTTATTTTTATTTGAGATAGGAATAGGATATTACTAGAGACTGTGACGTAAAGTGATACCCTCAATCAACATCTGACTTTAATAGATTCTGCATCAACATGACAGTATCATATCACCTATAATTTTTCTTTATCAAAACCATTAAATTAATTAAAAAGGATAAAATTGTACACCAATGATCTTATTTGTAACTAATTTCTATAAATGACACAAGGCTTTGCAGTTAGCCAAATCTATGAATTATTGTTTAAAATTTTTCAATTAGTATTTTGATACATTAGTTTCTACTTTTCTTCCACTTAAAACATTGAAACAACATTTACAAAAGGAATTGAGGAAAATACACAGAGGAAAATGAGACGACCGTAGTAGGGTGGAAAAAGTAATGACCATTTCCTTTTTAACATCCAAAACTTCTTAATAACACATGGAAATGACCAAAAAACCCAGCGGTAGTTAACTACCGTCGGTTTTTTAATTATAAACCAACGGTAGTTAAGTACCGTTGTGTGTTTTTGGATATTTCCATGTGTTGTTAGGATGTTAGAAAACAATTTTCATTTTAGATAGGGCCTTGAAATCTTGAATGTAACGTAATCATTGGGCCGGTATAGGATTTAAGAGCTTCATGTTACAAAACATAAGAACAATACTTTGTGAACCCCACATTCCTAACAAAAAATATTCTTAGGTGTATTTGCAAGACAAGACAATAATAATATTTTTTTCTTTAAAAGTACATTTCCAAATAGAAAAAATTATATATCTTTTTTTAAACTTGTGCAGTTTCACCCTCTTTTTTTTTTTTTTTTTTTTTAATAATCAATAAATTTATTATAGGAGTTCACAGATACTCCACTCCTTTATGTTTAGAAGACAGTAACATCTCTCTTAGCATTCTAGTAAAATAAAAATATAGAATATGTTTATGCATTTACATACTAGGTAAGAAATTGTAAAAAGACAATTTAGTAAAAAGATAACATCTCTCTTACAAAAAACGATAAGCACGTACTCATCCATTTTTATAACATATTCATCATTTTCATAAATACCCCTTAGTCATTTTTAGAAGAAGAGAAAAAAAAGTATAACATATCTATATATTTTTGTTTTTGCAAATATTAAATTTAAGGTGAAGGGATGGTGCCCAATTTAAAACAGGGAAGATATTGGGTCTCAAATGACACTTATAAAATTATTTATATTTATCTCCTTTCAAAGGCTAACAGACTCAAACTCAGAACCTCCATATTCAAAGTCTTACTTTTAAACACTAGATCAAATATTTGAAGTTATTGTAAACTTGTATTTAACAATAATTTTATTTTGAAGCTATCAAATCTTTAATTTGAAGCCTTATTTTAACCACTAGATCAAATCTTTTTAAAAAATAATTACTTAATATTTAAATAATGTCTTACGGACACTTTCATTCCAAATCACTTTTTTTGGTTTAGTCATTGGAGTTTTCCTTTATATTAGTTGTGACCTCAATCCTTGTTCTTTTACAATTATCAATATCCCCTTTGTGTTTGAACACAATCCATGGTTGGTAATTGGACAAACTTTAAGGCAGTAAATCGAAAATTTGGTTTACACAATGATTTCAAATAAATCGCACTCAATGCACCTTGGAGATCGCAGTTAAGCTATCTAGGTTTTTTTTCTTCTTTTTTTACCACTTACTTTCTTTCAAAAACCATACTAATCAATTTTAAATAAGATTGCCTCACTTATCTTGTTCTAGATATCGTACAAAATATTCATTGTGTATATGTAATAAATGGACTGCTCTAGTTGGTACATATATATTTTTTTTTTGCAAATGCTAACTTGTGTCCTCAAGGACACATGTTAAAGAACTTATTATAGAAATATATACATTAAAAGTCGTGCATTCAACTTCTTTAAAATTAAAATGTTATATTTTCCAATTCAAAAATGCTTTTTTTGGGTTCCTTAACATGTTAACGACCCATATTTTTTTTGAAAGAATAGTTCGTACAGCCTTCACTTTTGGAAAAAGGAAAGGAAGTCATGTACTTTTTTTTAAGGGTCTTGGTAACGAGTGCCCCGGGACACTCTTTAAGCATTCCAAATTTAATAAGTATTCCTTTAAAAAGTCAACTATTACAATTTTCAATGCATTCATTACACAACTTTTCATTAAAAACTTACCATTTAAAATGCTTAAAGAGTGTCCGGGGACACTAGTTAACATTTCCCTTTTTTAAAGGGTTTTCTTACCTGCGCAAGATTGCACAACTTAAGGTGTATTAAATGCACACTTTTTTGGTTTTTCTAAATCCTACTATTAATTAGTCAATTAATTAGCCTTTCCTTTGTCTCTCTTAATTTTTTGAAGGAAATATTAACTTGTGTCCTCAAGGCATAAGTTAATGAATCAAAAATAGAAATATTTTATTGGAATGTGAGCATTATATTTAATCTTTAACTTTTTAATGAATTGAATGCACAAAATTTTAGAGAATATTTCTTCTTTTGAGTTTCTTAGGGCACAAGTTAACACTGTCCTTTTCTGAAAAGGCTCGTCGCTCTTGTCCCTTTTCTGAAACCATTCTTTTATATCGTGATGAAACCATGTGTTGTGGAAAGAAAAAAAAAAACTATAGCATCCCACTCCTTGGCTAACTGCCCACCTGCAGACTTGGCAGCAAAGGTGACATCACATGGCAAGCAAAGCAAAGCATGATCATCACTGATACAACTAAAACCCAGCAAGGCAATATTCACACACATATTTTAACCTTAACTTTGTCTTTAAAAATCACAAAAATGTCATTCTTTTTTGTTTTAGTTTCATGCTATCACACCAAAAGTTTAATTAAGAAGACTTTAGATTTAAAAAAAAAAAAAAGGATTCAAATTTTGTAGTACTTCAAATTCTAAATTACTTCATGGTTTAAAATTTGAAGATTGTTCTAATCAACCAAATTTGTTACTCTTAACCTACATAAATAAAATGAAAGCAGGAAGGTTTAAAAGGTTGGCATCATGCTCAAGAGGTGGATCGTATGGTTGCAGAGCAATTGAAAGAACAAATGAGAACAAATATATTAATTTGAAAGAAGAAGTAAGAATTTCTTTTGGTCTGTTCCTTTATTATAAACCGGTGAAACAAATGTATTTGAGAATGTATTTTGAAAGAAAGAAAAAAAATGTGAAAGCAATTGACCAAACAAATTAAGAAATAAAAAACGTGAAAGCAAAAAAAATGTGAAAGCAAATTAAAGTATTAACTTAGTGTGGTATAACAATCATACGAGAACAAATGGGTGGTTCCTTTTGATTTGCCATATCCTTAACAGACTTTTTCAAAGTGAAGGAGAAAATGGCGTGACAGAAGAAATGTTCAGTTTAGTGTGCTTGTAGAATTTGAATTTTGACTTTTCATGTATTTCTTAGTGCACCGAAATTATATATGAAAAAAAAACTCAATTTTCAAAAAAACGAGTCATTAACAGGATTTAGAAAAAAACAAAAAGTTGTGCATTTAATACACCTTAAACTATGCAAGGTTAAAAAATCCTTTTTTTAAAGATAAGTCATGTACTTTTTACTGTCCATTATGATATTCAATATGGTGTATACTTTTCTTTAAAGTAAGAATTAAAGATACAACAATAAGGAGGGTGTATTGAATTAGGATTTTAAAGGACAATTTTTGTTTGAAAAAGTTTTGAGGATTTTAAAAGACTTTGCAAGATTTGGATGACTTTGAAGATTTTAAAAGACTATTAAGGATTTCAATGGATTTAATTTATAAGATTTTAAAGGATTTGAAATGATTTTATGGATTTCAAGAGATTTCAACAGATTTTATGAATTTTAAAAAATAATTGAAAAAAATATCATAACACACTCTTTC
>Ga0315915_1006456_pt1 | contig 14304 bp, 12 predicted proteins | sample MpolbnodulesMG_FD_207738 | JGI IMG/M metagenome (GOLD analysis project Ga0315915, IMG submission 207738) | Medicago polymorpha root nodule microbial communities from Los Angeles, California, United States - branched nodules | ecosystem: Host-associated > Plants > Roots > Nodule | place: USA... | reverse complement strand
ACCATCATCGTTTGTAAGATGAATCACCTCAAGTGCATGCCCAGCCAGATGAACATAGTTTTCCAGTTTCCTAACAACAAACAACACCTCCTTCTCTTTCAATTTTTCCAAACCTTCTCCACTCAAGGCGTAAGCTACCCCCTGAAACAGAACATTTTAAAATTTTCAGCAACCCACCAAGAGCATATTACAACCACAGAAGAAAAATAAACCATTTTACCACTTACCAGCTCATTAAAGTTAAGAGATGGTATATCTAGCAGCAAATGGTCAGCGAGTTCAAATGTTGCAGTGGCCTCACCATCATCCACCACAACCCTTAGCATGCATCTATATGTGATAAATCAAAGGTGATCATTAAAATCATGCTACAAAAGAAATAAATCCATCTACATACGCAAAGAAAACAGGGACATCAACTCACTTGGATCTCACGATAAATGTAGTATGGTGACAATCAACACATTGGTAGAGACCTTCCTTCACAACCATGGCATTTCCACAGTCACACACTGGATGCCACCACTGGTCTACCTGAAAGCAACCAACAATTTTGGCACACACAACTGCGATACCTGTTTCAGGCGACCTAATAAGCTCATGAACAGATTTTGCATGGTGAAAATGAATGAACTCGGAAGGATTTGCAACAGGACTATTTGATGGACCCTTCCCATCGTTGACACGACTACGACCACCACAGAGAACCAACCTATTTACCATGCAAACAATGAATGACACGGAGAGAAAACAAATACAAAATTAACCTATACACGTAGGAGGTAAAGGAGTCCAAATAATGTACAAACCTATTTTTAAATTCAATACACTAAGCAACAGAAGGATTAAGCATTATCCTTGTGATAGACTTGTAGCCCTCCAGCACAACAGATCCTAAAGAAATCATGCAAGCAACACCTTGTTAATAAAAAGCCATGCAGCACCAAGGAATAAATACAAAACACATAAGAAAAAATAACTGCTTTGATCTAATACAAAGTGAATGAGGGAAATAACACAATGACATACTCTCAGTTTTCACAATCTGCGCAAACTGAAGTACAACCAACGGCAAACCAACATAAGAAGCCTTCAACAACTCTTTAAAGTGGTTTAGAATTGGACCCTTAAGATCACAACAAATCTTTCCTCTGAACACGATAGAGATATTCAAACAAAAAAACAGTGAACAAAGATGAAAATGAAGAACAAAAAAGAAAAGCAATTGTATTCAAAACCTTTCATCAGTTAACTCAAGTTTGCCAACTGTAATCAACCCCTCGACATCATCAAGAACATACTCATAATGTAAAGCAGTCAGAAGTCCAATAAAATCTACAAAAAACAAATGATAAGAAAGTAAGTTAATAAACTCACGCAGCTAAGCACAACCACAATAAGAGAAAGAACACACGGAGATAATAACGAACCAACTAAATGGAAGTATTCCAGGCGAGGCCTCAAGATTGCATCAGTCTTACTGCAGGAGAGACCATACCGATGGATAAGAAAGCTGTCATCCAACACAACAACTGTCCTTGGATGCAGCGTTACTTTGTGACGATTTCCGGTAGCTAGAGAACAACTCAGGCTCTCAGAGACATGAAAGATAGTGAGAATATACACGGAAAACTCACGAAAGACATGCGTAAAACGCCCAACACAGTGACTTGGAATGGTGGCCTGGATCTTATTGCCCTAAAAAAAAGGGAGAAAAAACTATCAAATAAAAGAAAAAATGTAAAAATCCTAACTTTTTTCCACACAAAGATACAAACACACAACCATTATCACCAGCACCATGAAGACACTGCATACAAACAAATGGATATAAAGTAGTTCTCATGAGCAAACAAATAAACAAAGCCATTAAGACAAACAAACACACGCACGTACAAAAACTACATAAAAATAAAAACACACATATAAATAGTTTCTTCACCCCAAAAATTAAGAAATAAATAAAGTTTTGATTTTTAAAGTTAGTGTTTTAACTCACATCTATGTCAAGAAGAATGAGCTCAATGGAGTTGACCCTACCAGGTAACAGCTCGCTCTCAACGTTCCACATTCTTATGACCCGAACCTTCACCCTCCAATCCATCCTACCAGTTTTCAAAGCAAGCAAACTGCTAAAGGGTATTAACATTTTGATCTGGTGCAAAAGTCTAGTGCTATTATCACGAGTTTAACCACACACTATGAAGTAGAGACTTGTATTGTTAAACAGAGATAAGTGTTAACTTGAAAGAAAATATAAGAAACTATGTTGGAGAAAGAAAGATGAAAACAATAAGACTCATTTTATAATAATAAGACACTATAGGGTTGGACTCTTCCACTGCTTGTTTCTTCTAAGAAAGGAGGGGTCTAGTATATATATAGGAAAAAAGCTCAACACGTGCATTAGAAGTCGAATTCGAAAAATAAGTAAAATACAATACAATGGCAATAAAATAGTAGGCAATATAAGCAATCTATCTACAAAAGGCATGGAACTGAAGTGCATTTAATACGATCACTGTATCAATGAGAGAGGAGGCAATGAAAGAGATTAAAGATTGATTGGAAGTGCCTTGATATGGAAATCTATTTCCTGTAATGAGTGTGTAAAATTAGTAAGTGCAAAAGATAAACCAAAAAGAACCACAATTAATGCACCTGATTGATTTCTTTGGCATCACAGAGAAGATAAAATATATAGTCATAAAATATTCATGAGTTAAAATATAATACAATGTAATAATCATTTAACCCTCTTTCTTCTCTTCTCTCTCTTTTATCTCATTTTCAAACGTTAGCCGTCACCTCTTTCTTCTTCTTCTTGTGAGAAGGGTGACTTAGGGTCAACTTTGACTCAAAAATCACCCCTCTTAAGTTTTTTTTCCTTATATCATAAATAAATAAGTGATTTCACATATCTCCTATTTTCTTTCGTTTGTTTTTCGATTTTTGCTGTCTCTGAACGACTTTATTTGTTTTGATTTCCCGTCTTTGTGCGGCGTGTTTTTTATTTTCCGTCCTAGCTCGGTGTTTATTTGATTCATGTTGAAAGATCAGCTTCGAGCAAGTGCGGATCCGATCAATAACCATGACTTTGGAATCGTCAAGCACGTTGATCCAGAGACATGAATATTCAGGAGACTTTAATATAGTTGTATTAGTCATATTCGCAAGCATAGATATTTTGCCGTTTTATTCTATTAACGTGGATGTTGTGAGTTTGTTCATAGATTAATTCTTTTTGTGTTTAACGAATGTGAATCTGTATCGCATCGATGTACTCCATCAATTTAAATGAATGAATATCGATTATTTTTGTCGAAAAAAATCAATACAATGTTGATGGATAAAAAAGGCCACATTTAATATTATTTAGTTTTATGTCTTACCAACATTCAATTTTGGGACATGAGAGTGTGATTTTAATCAACGTATGAAGTTCAACCGAGATATAAAATTTGTTTTGAATAGATGAAAATATAAAGTACATCATTAGATAAAATAAACCATAATTAAATTATACAAAGGTAGAAATTATTCAAAACTATATACAATAAACCATGGGATGTAAGGTGAAAATTGAAATTATCAAGAACCACAGGAGGGGTGACAAAGACAAACATCAGCAAGGACAGATTCCACAGTTAATTTATTGAAACAACACAACAATTCGATAATTAACAAATTGGATGAAAAAGAAACCACCAAATAATTAACGATAATGAAGAAGAGCCCTTATCCATAAGACAAATATAAAAGGGAACTATATTGATAAATTGATACGAAGAGACACAAACATGAGAAGGGTTGGGCATGTTAAAAATAACTCGTTTACATTAAACTTGTGGAATTGATAGATTTACTTGTAAGGAAAGAAAATCCACAGATGGGATCCCACCAAACAGACCCAAAAAAACCAATACATGGATAAAATAGTCTAACCAATGGAAAGAACAACACAACACAACTCTTACAACAATAGACATCAATCAAACAGCAAAGCAGTGAAATAAACAACCCAACAATTTGCCTCCCAAATTATTCAAACCCAACAAACAGATATGAAAACTACCCACTCATGTTCCTTGCAACCTTCTCCAGGGTGAACAACTCCTCCTCATAATTGTCACAAGCTCTTTCAATCCACTTTCTCTTAAGACCAGAATCTTTATCACTGCCTCTGCAGATAACCAAATCATCAGCTATAGCATGGATAACTTCCCCATCCTCAAGAAGGTGAGGTCCGACAACCAGATCAGGACTTGATGGAGATTCACCTAGAAGATGACCATGTAAATAATTCTGAACAACAAACATGTGTCAAATAAAAACTAAATCAATAAGAAATTACTTAAAACCAAATAAAAAAAGGAATATACCTTCACATGATAGGAAGGGAGATAGTTAGCAAGATTAAGGAATACATCCAACAAAGAAGAATGAGTGAAAACCCTTAGAACATCGTAAGACAAATATCCATTGATGCAATCAGTGAATTTGCTCTCAACCTCAAATATGAGTGGATCACCGAACATCGAGTCGATCTCGAAAGGATAAATAGAAGAACCTTGTTTCTAAAATAGAATTTAAAAAGCAAAGCAAAGCAAAGTCAATAGGATAAAAAGCAAAACAAATACAATAAGACACCCAAAAAAATTTGGACGAACCGTGTCAAGCAACAATTTGCAAGTGAGAGGTGCAACTTTCCTAACCATATCATCAGTCAGAAGGAATAAAGCTTCATTCTCATAGTCTCCAGCATTCACACGCATCCTAAACCTAGACAATGACATGATAAGAAAAACCTGAGGAAACCTAATTGTTGGTCTCATTCTACAGTTACCCAAAGCAAAATTGCATGTATACATACATACATATATATATAAAGCATAGAATAGTATTGCAATACCTTGGTTCAGGCTTATTTGAACAATGATCAATCCACATGTCAACACCTTCCTCCACACCAAGGTAGCATCCAATAACAATGACCACTCCGTCATCCTTTGACATTGTAAAATCATCAAAACTCTTGATAGGTTTGCCACCCAGAAATTCCTGCAACCCATCAATTTGAGAAATCTTAGACATCTATTATTGTTTATAAATATATCACCAATACAAAAAACATGCAGAATTGACAATGAGGTTGATGATGTATACAAAAACACACTGGAACATCTATAAATAGACAGAAAGATAAGGAGATACAATAAGCCACTGGGAGGGAAACTATTTGTTTTGAATCTAAGTAAAAAATACATAAATATATATTATATATTATTATATATACAGTATAAGGGTATAAAAGACCCATACATAAAACAATAAAATTATCTTGAAATTATCATCTTACATCACAATGCCACTGAAACAACACGCATACTAAACTACACTAAAGCAGATAAAGTACAATAACTGACACTAAGATACAAAAAAAATAGCTTCCTAAGCTAAATCTAAATTTACGGCTACACAGCAGAAGAGAAGAATAGCAGGCTAAAGAACTTATAGAAAAAACAGGGGCATTAAATGAAGGATAAGGCATATGCAGAACCACAGGTAGTACAGGCATGCAAATAATAGGCAGAAAAACAGAACATAGCTGAACAAAAATACCTGGACATGTAATTTAGTCTGGAAAAAATACCTGGCCATATAGCATAGGTATACATGAGGTACAACTGAATTTAATTTCCTAAATACAAAAAGTATATACCAGATCAGAAAGGATTTAATCAGACCAGGCCAACAAATATAAGTTATAAGTTATTTTTTACATAAAAAGGAGAAAATAGGAAAGAACCCAAGCTTAGGCAACCCAACGTAAATATCCATAGATCCCATGGCCTCAAAAGTTCATCTACCCATATCTAATTAAAACAACAAAAAAAAATGAAGAAAAAGAAAACCAAACAAATTACCTCGTTGTTAAGAAGAAAAAAAAACCATCATCCAAAAACCAGCTAAAAAAATTGCTTGAACTCGAGCTTCGCACAAAAAGAGAAAAACCAGACAACCAAGATCTACGCTCATATCAACACTGTACATATCTCAACCTCAACACTGATAATAGCCCAGCCACCTGATGCATAAACGCAACATCCAAGAAAAATATGGTATCAGTCCAAAAAAATGAAAATCAACCCACACCACAAATATTCAAATCTCTTGTTTGCAAAGATCACAAACAATTCATTGGATGAATTTTACAACCTTCACATAAATTTGGAATATACACTGAACAAAACAGAAATTCACCACCAAAGAATAATTCGACTTGGGATCGCAATGAAGTTACACGAACAGAAATAGCAAAGACCCATGGTAAGTATCGACGAATTAAGCCTCAAATACACCATCAAACAGAAGGCAGAATTCACGAAAAATAGAAACCAATCTCGTGCGAGGAGTAAGGAAGATGGAAGAAACCTGATTCAACGGAATCGCAAACACACGAAAGAAAATTGCTGAAATAGAATCCCAAATCTGGGAAAATAAAACACACAATAATAAATGGATCATAGCCAGAGTGGACATGCTTTATTTGCAAAGACCCGGACCAATTCGGAGGCCCACAAACGATACACACCAACATTGTTAGATAAACTAAAGACACCACCACCTAACTTTTTTATTATGTAGAATGCTTCTATTGAATAATAAACTTGAGACTAAAAATATCAGGCTAGAACAATACCGCAAAATAAACCTCATAAAGTACATTCAAACATCAATGCAATCGAAGTACATTTTACATTCGCATTAAAGGTTACAACTATATAAGTAACCGAAAATTAACCAATTTTTCAACCTTCACTGTTAAAAATCATTTAAACAAATCATCAAACCATCTAAAACTACAAAAATCAAATCAATAATTCAAATATATTAAATATATGGATAACGAATAGGTATATTTTATTTCCCAACCTAGTCAAATAGGAAACCAAACTCTCCACACGTTAGAATGAAAATTAAATATCACATGCATTCGAACCGAAAGATAAATCGTCATAATCACAATATGCCAAACAGAGAAGATTGAAACCAATAGTCTAAATAGGACATAAGAAAAAATTAGTTTAGATTAACCAAGGGACGACAATGCAGTGACTTTATATTCAAATAACAAAATAGAAAACAAAAGAAATAAGATTTGCAAAATAAAGGGGAAAATAACCAGGACAAAATATTTAAATTTTTAAATATTCATACAGCTGCATCAATAAATACATGGAGTGGGTGATAAAATCTAACATAAGGATCCTAAATCACCATTGCAAGAGAGAATTCAGGGACATATTACAAATCCATAGTCCAAAATATAACATATTCCATAACATAGACTCAACAATAGATAATGAAAAGCACACAAACAAACAACCTATTAAAGCAATATATTGCCCATATCAGCTTATTCCACCTTCCACATCAAACATAATACACATAAATCAAAGAACGATCCAACAACACACAGGAACCGCACAAAGACTTCAGGCAGCCTTAGACTTGCCGTATCTCTTAGACAAAGGCTGATCATCGGAGTCAAGATCGACATAATCATCGAGCAGCTTCCTCCTAACGCCTGTACGCCTGGGCCTGGAACTGGTAGCCTCAGGAGCTGCATCAGACATGGAACACCCACCAACAGCAGAAACATTCTGGAAAGCACCCAGCACCTCAGTCTCATTGGCTAGATTGTAAACATCATCATCAAGTTCCTCCACATCATTGACAGCAGGCTGTTTAAAAACAATGGACAGTTTAGTAAAAAGTTTAAAAAGAATGAACAAAATATGTAGAAGATTGAATAAGTGGGGATTCAAAAACTGCTTAACAACCCAAGCACATACATCAAGGACAGAGTCTGAAGCTACGATAAGACTGGAAACAAAGTCTTCATCATCAGCTTCCTCAACACACCCAGAAACGCGATCAAACCCACCGGCATCGGAAACAGTTGACTTATCGAGATCCTAAACCACACACATATAATCAAAACAGGAAATGGAAGTAACCACCTAGCAAAACATATAAAATTGATGTGAACATAGACCTTAAATGGAGTGGATTCAACAACAATAGGGTTGAATTGCTCAACAACAGAGGCCTCATCACAGACCCTTTTAACTCTAAATGAACCATCACTCATAAAACTGACACCAGTGCATCTCTCAACCTTGAACAACATCTTTCTACCCTTAAGCTTGTTGAAGTGAGTAGGATAGAATCCAGCATTTTCAGCCTTTTAGTTCAATAAACAAACATAGGATGAAAAAATCTAGAGGGAAAGCTTCAAAAAACACAGGATAAAAATGTACAATCCCAATCTTTTTGTTAAGCTATAGTCATAAACCTTAGAAAGAGAAACCAGAGTCCTGCAAGGAATGTCAAGCAGATTCTGCATGTCACCATCAAAGACAACAAACACTGCGTCACTTGAGAAATCACTAACATCAAGCTTCACTTTATACCTAAAAACAATTATATATTATTAAAAATACACTAAATGGGAAAACAGCTGGAACATAAACAGACTTGCTTTTCACAACCTTGGGGTCATATGAAAGACATGCTTCACGCAATCCTTGCAGTAGTATGCACCGGAATCAGGGATTACACTCCTATGGCACTTACAGGCAGGATACCACCAATCCTCGCCATCAACCAACCCATCAATAGTTGCACAAACAATAAACAAACCATCATCATTGGAGGAGTTAAGCTGGGACAAAGTCCTCTTAGGATACATATGAAGAAAATCATCCTCAACAGATGCCCTTGCACAGAATTGAAGTTTGGGCACAGAGGACAGATTCACACCATCAACAACAACACTGTATGTTAAACCAGTAACAACAGTCATAAGAATATAAAATGTCTAACCTAAATTTACTAAACGACATAGATTAAACACACGAAAGCAAGCACAAACCATTTCCTAATTTGCTTGGATTCTTCAATTGGGGGGTTCAACAATATGCGAGTAGTGCTCATGACATTTTGAAGGGACGCTTTCTCTACAACATAAGAATTGCATAAAATCATACAACATAAACTAAAGCAAGGGAAAGCAAAATAAGAAACAAAGGCAGGGGCATACCACGAAAAATTTTGACCTTAGCAAACTGGATCAAAAAAACGGGCAATCCATTCTCAACACTCAGCATCAACTTAGTGAGGATATCTACATACTCACCAAATAGGGCAACCTCACACTTTCCACTGCGCATCAAAGGTGCAATCAAATCAAATGTAACACAACAAAAGAAGATGGAAACTAAACTTGATTCAAAAGCAAACACAACAACGCAGATGCTCACCTATCATCAGTCAATTCAAGAATTACCATCTTAGTGACCTTACCATCCCTGACATATTCCCTCTCAGGAGAGATGGCAGTCATCATTCCAATAACATCTATCACATATGGCAATACAACAAATCAGAAAACCAATACCAAAGAAATCAATAACATACACACATAAACAACAGGGTATAGAGATTTATCAACACTGTCTATTACCAACTAAGTAATCATATTCCACAGCATGGCCACAAACATCAGCTATCTTGCTAAGGGAAACTCCACAGGTGGGGATGACCAGACTATCAGACATTTGCACCTTAGTTTTCATCTGGAACACTAACTTGTAGGGATGAAGAGTAGTACGGTAGGAGCCAACGCTGGGAGCAACAGTGAAAAAAGACATCTTGTACACCTTTCCCTCGCTTAATTTGGACTGGAAAACGTACAGAAGCTGCTTCCTAATACTCGCATGGATCTTGGCACCCTGATGCGCCAACAACACACGCAAAAACCTCAGTTGAGAAAGAAAAGAGCATTAATTAAGTTCAAAACAAAAACCTAAAAAAAAAGGATATAGTGACAACATACCTTCTCATCAATGAGAACCATTTCAATGGAGTTGGTCTGATCTGGCCTCAAAAAGGTTGGAACTTCCCAGATTCTGAGAATGCGAACCTTAATTCTCCAACCATCTTTTCCAGGAACAATCTCAGACAAAGAATCAAATGACCTTTCCATCTATAATCTCTCAAGAAGCCGAATTGGATATTTCGATATGTGTGGGAAGATACCCAACGGATGGTCCTATTTATACGCAAAATAATGATGAGCTGAAGCTTATCTCCGATCTCAGCCATCGCCAGCTCGAATAAATCTACCACCTGAGAAAAACTGAAACCCTGACACAAAGGGGAAATTTCCCACATCTCTGCGCAAAAGGATAGAAGAAGAACAACGAATCTGAAATAATAGCAGCTGCAGCCAACCTATAAGGACTGATGAGCTATCGGTAGACCAAACAGGCCTAAAAATAGCTATAAACAACACAGACAATAGGGTAAAGTGAAAATCTCACCATAAGGGGTAAAAATCCCTATTTTCAAATCCACCAAGGGCTGAGAAGGCCAGAACCAGCTGGTAGTTGACAGAACAGTGAATTTTGCATTTCTGCTTTGTAAGAAGTATAGATATCAGGTCCCAATTAGTGCCAAGCTCAAGCCTATTGTATACCCGATGTGGAAAGTAAATCTCACTTGTGTGACTTGCATCAGCAATAACGTTTTTCCTCCCTCCAACCATTTCCAACAGCATCATTCCACATTGAGTAACTTTCCTTTGTACACAACACCAAAACCCCCTTGACCAAGTTTAACCTTTAAAGAGTCTGTCATTTTCTTTATTTCTAAATAGTTATATCTTTTCTACAATAGAGCTCCATGATCTTTTAAAAATGCTTCAATATTGTTATCATTCTTGGTTCTAAATTGAAATTTTCCTTGTCTTATTGATGATTTGCTTCTAAAACAATAGATAATGATGCACATTGTGAATACGGCAACAACTGCACTTACAACACATGTTGATAAGGAGAATTGATTAATTTGGTGTTTCAGTGATCTACTTCTAATGCTTAATCATAACACTCTTGATAAAGTTGTACATAGATTCTTGGTTAGAATTCACAAATATTAATGTCATCAGAGCCATGTTAAAATATAAATAATAATTTTAGGTTAAAAAATAAAAGACACGTGATTTAAGATTGATTATCTAGTATTATTTTATTTATTTTTGTTTCAAAATGTCTCTTAGTAAAACTCACACACATTAAGTATAAAGTGTGTGTTATAATCCACGTCTCAGTCTCTCAACATATCAAATCTCCGTACAACTTTTTATCCTCCTGTTTATACATGCAGAATTAACCACCTATAGTACCTAGTTGCACAACGATTAAAGTGAAGTTTGATATATTACCTACTACGACTTTCCTTTTCCAGTTAGAGTGACTACCTGCAAGCAATCATAAGCATAAAGAGCAAGAGGAGTTGGTATATATTCTGCTTTAATAATAATTTTATAGACAAATAGTCTCATAGATTACATAATTTATGATCAAAGAGGTAGAAGGGTGAAGCACGTACCAATTGTAGCACGATGAAATTGTTGAGTAAAATTTGATAAAGGATTATGCGATAAGAATGTTGGTGATGGTGTTGGTGCTAGTGTCGGAGATAAGGTTTTTGAGAAATTGTTGCGTGAAGTCGAACCTAACACATCACCTTTAAAAGTATTCAATCACAAAATTTTAAATAATTAATTCATTAATAAAATACAAATGAAAATTACGTTTTAACTTAATTTACAAGATAAAACTTCAATTTAAATTTTGATATGTTTTTTGATTAATTATTAGTTTTCATGAAATAGGTTTGTGACTTAGCAAGGTATTTGCATTGATCCCATCGGTTCTCTTTGTATACAATTATAGCATAGTAAGATTCCTTGTATTTACCATTTTATTGATACATATTACTAATGCTTTGAAATATGATCACCTTTGCAATATTACAACTCTTTTCAAACTGAGTTCAGATCCATTTCCATTAAAAACAGAAAATGATATTGAAAATATGTTTGTTTATAATATTGAAAACATTTCTGCGAAAAACATAAAAAGTTGAATAAAAAAAAACCCGTTTTCTGTTAAAAACGCGGTAGCATACATGGTTATTGCATCTCCCAGGTCATGATAAGATCATGGTCAACAAATGAAACGGTCGTTTTGAAGTAATTAAAAAAAATCAATTATTTATTTATAAAAAAATAAACAAACTATTTATAGGAAAAATAAATAAATGCCTTTTCGTGGAAAGATAATTTGTGAGTGGACATTAATTATATAGTTTTTTTAATAATCTGAGTGACATTAATTAAACATGAATAAAACTAAAAATTTAATAATAGATATTATGTGTTCATCCTCGAAGTTTTAGATTCGATTCTTCTCGGTATAAATTTGGGTGGACAAATATGAGACGGAGAAAGTAAATGATGCTAAAAAATGTTGTGTGCAAGTGTGAGTTATATGTCTCATATCGGATAGAAAAGTAAAGGTTGAACACCTTATAAGTCAGAGGACCCATAAACTAATTGCCTTAAGGTTTTGGGTAAGAGTGTGACGTCCTCTTGCTTGTGCGATTGCTCTAGCCTCGATGTGGCGGTCCCTCGAAGCTCCCCCTCCGCTCTGAGTCCATCAATTCATCATGCTTCCCCCTCAAGTGGAAGCTCTTACTTGCTTGTATCGTCGTTGCTAGGGCTTCTCCGAAATGGACCGACACAAAGAACTTATACCGCCGTTGTTGGTTTCCCCGCAACGGACCGGCTGCCTAAGTCGTACACTTCATCGAACCGGGACTCTGATACCACTGTTAGGTCACGAGGGGAGGCAGGGGACCCCCCACATCCAAGCAGAGCAACCACACAAGTGAGAGAGAGCCACACTCTTACCCAAAACCTTAAGGCTATGGGCTTATGGGTCCTCTTACTTATAAGATGTTCAACCTTTACTTTTCTATCCGATGTGGGACATATAACTTACACTTGCACACAGCAAAAAAATAATTGTGACATATCAACAAGGTTTAAGATAACACTTCAAATTGTTTGTTTATTTTTCTTCAAGTAGTTTAGTGGCTGAAACTCACTCATTTTAAATGTGAAGTGAGGCGTCTAGGGTTCGAACACAGACCACTACATGCATAAGTGATACAATTAATTATTTCTCTTTTTTTTGGGTACTATTTCTCTTTTTTTGTTTTTGACGAAATTAAATATTTCTCTAAAATGAATTAAATAACAATGTTTATTTATATGTGTATCCATTATCATAATATAAAATGGAAAATATTAGACTTGGGAGTAATGAAAGTATTATTAACTAGATGACACAATTGAAAACAAGTAATTAACATCGTATTGAAATCGTGTTTTATTTTGAGACACTGTTTTTTCATAACGGGTCACTACACTATCGTTTATTGGTTATCCAATCGAGTAGGTCATCGGAGGTTAAGAGAATGTTGATTGCAAATGCTACAGGTGATTTTTTTTGTCAAATTTTTACTATCATCTCAAAACCATGATAATTTGAGGTTGGGCTTGCGGAAGCTTTGAAAATATTATGAATGATGTCTCCATGTTAAAAAAGTTACCAACACAAAAAGATTTATTTAGGAACAATTATATTAAGCTATATGAATATTCCTTAAAAAAAACAACTTTTGAAACATCCAACAAATGTGGGTACCACGTGATTTTAAAAGCTAAAAAAGGTTGGAATTTAAAGTAATAAAAAGAGACTTATTTATCTACATTTTTTATTGATTTGGAAGGACCAGGTCCTTTGCCTACGTATCCTGAAGGGATCAAAACCTCATAGTTCGGGGTAGAAATTGACGTTTGATTGGTTGTGTTTTTTTTATTAATTTTTGAAAAAGGTTTTAAAATAAAAAGCCAAGTGGCAAATAAGCTTGTTTGTGTTTTTTTAATTTAAAAGAAAATAGACTCGAAATATGATTAAGTTGATTTAGAATTTGATTAAGAAAAAATAAAAAAATAAAGGGATCACTTGGTTTTGGAACCAAGGTTTATTATGAAAAGTTTTTTGTTTAATTGATTGATTAAAGCATGCAAATAAACTAACGGGGCAATAAAAAATAAATGCGCGCGGACTTTTGTGGTGACATTGGATCACCACAAAGCTCCTAATAATGATATATAAAGCGATAACTAAAACACACACAGACTATTTTTCTCATTTATGTGTTACATTTGACCTAATTACATACTAAATCTATGCGATAAAAAGAATAAATGACGGGAAATAAATATGCATGATGATATGATAAACAAAAAAATGCATAAAGAAAATAAAAAGGAAGTAAAAGAGATGGGGGATTCAAAATGGGCCGTTGATTTGATCAACG
>Ga0315915_1006454_pt1 | contig 14306 bp, 6 predicted proteins | sample MpolbnodulesMG_FD_207738 | JGI IMG/M metagenome (GOLD analysis project Ga0315915, IMG submission 207738) | Medicago polymorpha root nodule microbial communities from Los Angeles, California, United States - branched nodules | ecosystem: Host-associated > Plants > Roots > Nodule | place: USA... | reverse complement strand
ATAGACCAACAGTAAGAACTTGAAAGAAATGGCTCAGCCCACCGATAGTGGTACTTTTGCATCATCACAATCTTCTTCACAAGCACAATCCACACAGGCATCTGCCCCTACAGTGGGTGCCAATGTGTCAACTGCCATGGGGGGCAACCATGGCTTTGCCAGTTTCGACAGAAATAGGAGTAACTGCTCCTGCAACTGTTTCCACAACTACTACTGCAATGACACAGTCAAAGATGGGAGCTTTTGTACCACCATTCATTCAAATTGGTACAATTTTTATTCCTTTCATTCAAAACACTAACAAAAGTTACCAAGCCTTAGCCACCCAAATGGGAAGAATAGCAGATTTCTTTAACTCTGTTCAACCTGGTCATCAACAGATTCCACAAGTTCAAAGTCTTAGACCTTCACAAATTGTCGAACCTGTGGTTCAAGGACAGCAGCATGTGCCTTAACCTCAACCTGTCGAACCAGTTGTTCAAGCTCAACTAGAAGTGATTTTGGTGAATAGAAATAATGATGCAGTTGAGGTTGTTAGAAATGTTCAACAACAAAACTTGGGGGCACCTAATAACATAGCCAACTTGGTCGAAACTATCATGGCTCAAATGGTCTAAATATAGGATTATATAGATCAAACTTTGTTTCTGCTCTTTTAGAATATGTTTTACAAACTGAACTTTCAAGGCGTTGGAAAATCCCTAAATTTACTGAGTTTGCTGGCAGTGAATCCACTGTCAACACACATTGCACGTTATTTGATGTAGACTGGAAACATAGCAAATAAGATAATTTGAGAATGATTTTTTTTCTTCAAATTATGTGACAAAAGTGCATTTACTTGGTTCACTACCCTTGCACCACATTCAATTCATAATTGGAATCAATTAGAAAGGGTATTTCATGAACAATTCTACATGGGTCAATCCAAGAGTAAATCAAACTATTGCATCATTCCTAAACTTGTCATTTTGGATCAAGAAGTGTAGGAACTAGAATGCTTCCATCAACAAACTCAAACTTATCCTTAGCACCTAAGGCATGACGCATTGCTCGAGCTCAAGCAAGATAATTTCTTCAATACAAAGGTGGTGTAAGCGCAAGAGAAATCGGTTCATTGCTAGGATAAACATAGTACTATGAAGTAGTACTTTGTGAAGGATCTGTTACAGTACTACAATTATATGTACCGGTAAAAGCAGTATTGTTGCGCGCTATGAAAGGATGAAAAAAGCATCAAGGTAGACGATGAAGATGAATGAGAAATTGCAAGAAACTCAAACAACAACAAAAAAAACCTGCAATTTGTAGATAAAAAGAAGAATCGAGAAGAAACTGCATAATTAAACAAATAATCAAGAAGATTCTACGAAAATCCACATAAAACAAAGGAAAAATTTGAAAGCGTGAGCGAATTCACGAAAGGCTCATGATACCATATGAGAAGATCAAAAATAGAGAGAAATCACCAAAGTCTCATATATTTAAAAATAGAAATAATTTATAAGTTTTATGTAGAAAAAGTTACATTTTAAGGTTCCAATGTTTTGAATGTACCATTTCCAAGATAAAATTTTCACTTGAGATTTCTTAACAAGTTCCTTAAGGACACTTGTTAGCATTTCCTTTAAATGAATGATCTAACTAAAAGTTAATTACATGGTTCCTATATATACAAGTGATGGAAAGCTAGATAACTTGGAGAACAAGTTATAACTAACTCGAACAAGCTTATTTTGGTGTAACTAACTCAATTCTATCATCTATATCCTATTTGTGACTTGTAATAACAGGTTGTACGCTAGATGAAGTATTATCCTCTAATAAGTTAGCAGCAACAATATTGCTTTAAAAAAGTCGGACAAAATGCGTTTTAAGAAGTCAATTTTATCTACAATTGATTGTTTACAAAATAGAATGATAACGTCTTCTTCAACGTAAACAATTAGTTATTTGCAAGAAACTTATTGTCCATTTAATATGTTTATAACTATTGTCTTGATAATTTTAATTGTTAAAAAAGTTTTCTTTATAGTTGTTATTGCGACGGGAAATACCAAACCATTACAAATAAATCTATCTATCATGTAGTAATTTTTTACTTTTCTATTTATGTTAATTTTCGACAATTAAACTTGTTTGGGATAGCTCAATGTTTATTATTTGAGGTAGTTAGATATAAATACATAACAACTAATTCAAAAATAATATGTGTTTGGTTTTATTAAGTCTTGTTGTAGTAGTTGTTTGTTAAATTGATTTAAGGTCTTGTTGTATTAATTGTTCGTTAAATTGATTGAAAGGAGACTAACCATTTGGTCTAATGTTGTATATATATTCTTAACTTAACTATATTTCCTTAATGAAATTTATATATCAATTTTATTGATTTTTTTAATAATCAAGTGGAGACTTGACTTCTTTGTCTTTTGTTCGTCTTGAAATTTGAATTAGTACTAACTAAATCATACAAAACATTTTGTAAGGTGAATGTGTCTCTCTTTATAAACTCTCGTTAGGTAAATTTTTAAGTAATCCTCCACGTCCAACATTATTGAGTTTAGTGTTTATATATAAATTATGGTTGATCCGAATTGATATATTGTGACATTATCTTATAATTTTGGTTTGATCTAACTCAATTTTACAAAATCGATTTGTAAAGTGAGGGTACCTCCGTTTAAACTCTAACCAGAACTTATCTTTAATATGTGTGGAATTTAATTTTTCCAATAGTTATGAGATGCTGGTTCAGTGCTAATTTGTCATTGTTCTTAACTGGATTAATATGAGAAGTAACGACAAATAACGCTTTACATTTTGGTCCATCTTTTAAAATCAATCTTTCTCAAATAACGCGTGTATAAACCAAATGCTAAAAGAGATATTGTGATATGACCCAATTGATTAGCACTATTGTAAACGACGGCATTTGAGCTAAAAAAATGCAATGATGTGAGTGTGGAGAAAAAGCATTACAGCTTTTCATGACATAGCACATTGATCATACTCGAAATACTATTGATGGATTTCAAAAGATGTACCAAAATGTAAAGGGTTATTTGTCGTTACTTCTTATCTTAATATAATTAACAACAAAGACAAATTAAGGTGAATAGGTTGGGTGGGCTTATATTAGAGTAAAGCACCCAAATTTGTAAAATCCATAAAAGTGTCATATCATTCAACATTTGTCATCTATGGCGACAAGTTGAATTTGAAACCAAAAGAGCATAAGACAAAGGTTATTTGGACTGCTTACACGACATTCCAATTGGAATTTTGTAATACAAAATCCTTAAATTGAATTCATCCCATTCGAACAATTAATTTCATCCTCGACGTGTTTATATAAAGTCCAAGCTACTTCACTCATTGATAAAAATAATTAAGCTAGTAACTTGTTTTGCTTACAAATTTAAGTGAATTGTAAGATCATGGTTACTTCCACGAATTCAAGAGAGTTTCTTATCTTCATTTGTGTTTTAACATTGCTTGTAGTGAGGTCAGAGGCAAGACTTGTGCCTATGTTGTTCTCAACAAAGGACAAAGTGATGAATAGCAAATTTGGGTTGCGTGAAGTAATTAATGATGTAAGAAATAGTGAGTGGCTGCGGAAGAGGGCATTGCTAGGTGGAAAGCCAGAGAGAGTGTCACCTGGAGGGCCAGATGCTCAACATCACTAGATACATCATATTAGTGTTAACCCACTTAGATTGTTCTGATGGTATTGACTCGAGATCTGGGAGTATGCTCCTCCTCAAGGTCTCAGATTCAATTCTCTTCAATGTCAATTTAAGTGGTCTAATTTACCTTCTTCAAAAATAAAAATCATATTAGTGTTTGTGAATAAGCATAGCTTTTTCATTATATGAGATAAGATCAATGGTAAAGGGAATGAATAAAACAATGTCATTATGTCACATTGGGAAAATGGAAAGGTGTTAATACTTGTACGTCTAGCTACTAATCACATTTGTGGTTTCTAATGCTTCTATGGCTGAATAAATGTAGTGATGATGGAAGTTCTGATCATTTAATGGATGCCCCTAAATTGTATTTTATTTTCATTTTCCTAAGGAAAATACTAAATGGTACGACAATGTTTTCGCAATAATTGCACGACACTACTAAATTGCTTCTCTTTTAATTTTTATGACTCAAAATGATTCATTTAGTTCCTAATTTATTCTTTTACATGAAATCACAAGTTACATATTGCTGGTACATAATATTTCTTGTCACTTCTACAGTGTTTTGTCTTGTTTCATAATGTGAGTTAAGTTGTGTGTGACCTTGAATTCTTCTTTGTTATGTCCGAAGTTTGGATCCCCTTAAACTTGAGAAAAAGGCTTTTTGAAAAGGTTTTGTGAAAGCGTGGATTTGTAAACTTATGACTTATTAGATTTGTGCGACACGATGGTAACAAATTTAAGACAATGAACAAGAACTAAGATTCAAAGTTGAATTGAGATTTTCAAATATTGAATCTTATTAAACAAATCAAATATCAATATTCAAGTATACAAATTGCAAAACTAAACAATCTCAAATCAAACCTATTAACAATAAATCACACTAACAACTAATGAACACAAGGTATATGAATCAATGGTTTGAAACTTAATTGAAGCTTAATTGTGATAAAAATGAATTTGAAAGAATCTCCATTGAAGTAATTGAGATTAGGTTAAGTGAACAAAAGTAATCACAAACAAATCAAGATTGTTTCAAACATAAAAAACATATACAATTATGAATGCAAAAATCTAAAAGGATATGGAAGAGAAGAACACTAGGATTTACAGTGGTTCCCTCTTTCGTCCTTGCTTCGGGGTACCTCCACTCTTTTTGATAGAAAACGTCTCTATTAAAGACTTCTAATATTGTTGAAAAATGTTTACAAATTGTTATGATTACAAAAGATTCTCTCGATAACCCTAATCTTCAATCATAAGCAACCACAATACCACCAATCTTCAGGTACTCTTGAAATTGGAAATTCTCTAAGTCTTCGAAACTCAAGCTCTCATGCAATCCTTGGAATTCCTTCACCTTGAATTCTTATTTGCTATGTTTGAAGCTTGGATCCCCTTGAACTTGAGAGGTTAGAAAGACCCCCACAATTCCCCTTGGAGGTGGAAAGAAATCCCTCTTTTTCTTTAGACCCTTGATCCTCAATCAAGTTCCTTGAAAGAAACCAATGTACAGTTCTTATAGCATTCTAACAATCTATGACTCAAAATCCACAAAAAAATCTTAGAAAAAATGTTTAAACTAAAGAACAAGTGGATAGAGAGGTTTGAAGACTCTAGAATGTTATTTGGCATTGATTCAGTAAGTTGGAAGGTGTATGGGTATAGCTATATATAGGCAGGAGTGATAAGTGCAATATTTGTGGCAAAAACAACGACTTGATTTGAATCACACTAAGTATGATTCAATTCAGAGAAGTGAAAAGGGATAAATTTGGAGCTATGAAGATCAATATGATTCAAGGAGCATTTGAATCAAATCAAGTGGTTTCCGGATGAAGATTAATACGCTTCAAAAATGCTCAAGCAAGAAAATGAATTGATTCAAAGTAACTTAGATGAAGGTTGATACGAATCAAAGAACATTGATACGATTCATCAAGGCAAATCACAGGAGCAGAGAACTCAAATGATACGAATCAACAAATTGTGATTCGATTCAAGCATGATACGAATCAAAATATTCATGAAACGATTCATATTTACATGTCCAACAAAAACCAAGACCAAAGAACCCAAATGATACGAATCAACACATAGTGAATCAATTCATAGGGATGGAAAAAAGAGTTTTGCCACAAAATGAAACTTGACACACAAGACACTTTGAAGAACCCTAAGAACATTGGATTGCTAGGTGTTTTAACATATGCTAATCACTATAAAAGGGACAATAAACATCATCAAAATATCTAGTCAAAAATCATCACAACAAAACTAACACTAAGGGCAACTTCACATATAGTATAAATTTTTTGTTAATGTATCTTAACCGTATTATATCCTAAATTTTAGAAATTTTGCATTTCGTATGTACTTGTACTACATATCTGAACTTCATAGGCTAAGGTTGATTATTTAACCTTGTTATTTACAAACATTTCCCTACAATCCTCTTTATTTCCTTCATCGTAGACCCCTGGTTCTCATCACAAGTGAAAGAGGCTGAAGCTGAAGTGACTCAAAAGAAGGGAAGAATAAAAATGTGAACTCACGGTGATTACCAGTGATTCTGGGAAAGAAAAAAAACAACAAGCACCAAGAGATTGAAAAATTAGTTGAATCTTTGAGGGCATTGTTTGCAGGGGAAAAAAGACCCCAATAGGGTAGGTAGAATAAAAGGAAAAGGTCATACCAGTTGGAGAAAACACAACTGGAGGAAGCAAGACAAGTTGAAGATTCGAGTCTCCGGAATTCTTGAAAAATTCACCCCTACAATTCTTGAAAAATTCCAATTTTGTCCTTTATACCATTTAATTTTTTACATAGTAATTTTCACTCTCACTTTCAACATTTTTGAGTTCATCCCCACATGACAAAACCACCTCAAACCTATCGATTTGTATTTTTCTTTTCTTCCAGTAATCAATATACAACGTTTCCGGATTCAACCAAGAAATACTTTTGTTTACATTTCTGGCAGATTTACCATAAACCTCTTCAAATCTTTTCCGGTGGCATGTTTCTGAATTATAATTTTTTTTAATTATGTGAATTCAACTTGCTTAGTATTGTAGTGGGAGAAAAATCAACTTGTTTGATCAAATTTGGTAGTGGTTCTTAACAGAGGACAAAAAAAAAAGCAAAAAATTAATAAAAAGAATAGCAAATTAAATAACATTAACAAACTTAAAAGTAAAGAATGAGTAGAAACAAAGCAACACTGTAACCCAGAGATGCAGTTTTTCAGAAACAAAACAACACCCAACATCGGAACAGATGTGTATCACAATCTATGGGGTTTTCGGAAATATCAAAAAAAGATCTCAACTAGAAAACCTCAAACAGAAGGTCGATTGCAATTTCCAGAACGCTTCTCTTTGGTTTTTTGGTACCCGATCGGTTGATGGGAAATCTGCAATCAACAATAATGGTGACCGTAACACTATCGGAAACCAGCAAATACCAATTCCAGTAAAAAATAAAATCGAAAAATTGAATAAGATTCCAGGAAGAAACACAACATAATCTCTCTTTTTCTCCCAAAGTTTCCGGAAAGGAGTGGGTGGGTGAAATGAAAATGGTTAAAAAAAAAATTTAATATATAATAGGGTAAAATGGGTAGTTTGAATCAAATGTTGGGATGAAAGTATAAGTGTATGGGTGTAGGGTAAAAATTTCCCGAGTCTCCGTGTCAATGCTAATCCCTTCTTTCACCACCCTGAATGTTCTTTAAAATAATGGGAAAGGGGGACAACCACGTCATTGGTGGGCCATTTCTGTGAGCGTTTTAGTAATTCAAATATTTATATGAATTATACATTTCAATAAATTGTTTTGATGTATTTGTTGCTCTTTAGAAAATATTGGAGTTATCTTATAATTTATATTTTAAAAGATGTTGCAATTTAGTAGATTCCATAATAATTATAACCACTTTTCAAGATCTAGAAGAAATATAAATGAGAAATAAAAAGGAAAAAAAAAAGTGTACATCACCCTTCAATTGCATAGTATATGAAACCATACATTAGTGAAGGGCCATTATGAATGGAAAGGCCAATCTAAAACTGGTTTTAATTTCAATCCCTGCAGCAATAAACTGTTCTTGCAGATTTAATTATTAAATCTAGGCGTATACCTGCTCTAAATAAAACAACAAAGCCGCCACCTCTGCCAGCAACATTACAAACAATTGTTCTGAATTTGCAAAATTTGATTCGGTTCTAAATGGAAAAATCCAGTAACCTGCCAGAAATGTATGACATGTTCGATTACTGGGAGGCAAATTTGATTCCCTTCTCAATAGATGACTTAAGTTCAGACTTGAGGTTTTCAAGGCCTTGTTTCTCAAAATCTGAGAGAGAACCTAGGCCCAGAATTTCCTCTACACCATTCTTCCCAATCCTCACCTGTAAAATATTTCAACAGTTTAGTCAATGCGAAAGAATAAAACAACTGGTGGTCAACATAGATCACCTTTTCTATGAACACAACAAGTTAAAAGAAAATAGGCCCTGTGCATCCTCAAACAACAAGAGAATGAACCTTAAACCATTAGAAGTAAAAATAGAAACATAAAAGAATATAGTGTCATTGCAGTTTCAATCACCTTGGAAGCAAAGAAAGGAAGTTCAGCAATGAGATTGGATTGCACATACGAGCACTCAACAACATCTGGAACTCCATTAAGACCTTTGAGGCAAGCATCAGCAAATATGGCTCCAGCATAACTGCAAGAAACATGTGAATACTTTACATCAACTACACGAAAAACTCACCCAGGAATCATAATTCTTGTAGTACTATCGAGTGTTAACATTGAATAAACTTATTCTAGAGATTAACTATACTGTCCAGTCCAGTATCAACATGGCTAAACCAAGACTTACGCCATTGACAAAGTTGCGGAACCCTTTCCAGCCTTGGCAGTCACAACCTCTGTTCCTCCATCTTGGGTCCTCGCAGTTAGAGCCTTAATGACATCATCATCCAGATTGGCTTGAGGTGATGCCTATACAAGAGAACAGTTAAGAGGATTACCACATACCAGCAGCGTTTGGAAGCCAAAATACATGTTAGAAGTGCGAAAATGCCAAGTTAAAGAGCAGGGAATTACCTGAGAAAATAGTGGGAGAATAGTAACTCCTGCATGGCCTCCTATAACAGGTACATTGACCTCTGCAGAAAAATCAAATGTTATGTACAACTAATAGCAAATTGGTCTGCTGTAGAAAGAAATCCAAAATCTTCATGCAATTACAATCCTTTCCCCACCAACCCCCGTTCTTGCTCAAGAAAAAACATTTCAGTTATGTTCGACTTTCTTTGGGAAAGCTTGAAGCTTAAATATGACCAATACTCAAATCCTCATGTTTCGTCTTAATGAAAATTGAACAAAAACACAAAAACATTATACTATTTGTGCGATAGTTACACTTTACATACCCGCAACTGGAACATTAGCTTTCCCAGCATAGAAAGTTTTTGCCCTAACTACATCAAGAGTTGTAACCCCAAACAATCTCTTCTCGTCGTATGTCCCTGCCTTCTTGAAAACCTCAGCCGCAATGGGGACAGTTGAGTTCACAGGGTTGCTTATCATGTTAACAAGGGCCTGATTCCATATTTAAAGAAGTACTCAGCATCAAATAAAATAAAATTATATTATATATGAATATAAAAGCTAAAACCATATCATGCTTAAATATAGAAGGACATGCATATATTTACTTATTTCAATTTATCAAATACACTTGATTAGTTTTCTAATTTTCCAACTTATAAATCTCAAATCCTACACTTTTAATGGATGTAAAAAAACCAATAATATGCCACTCAATTATTAGTATTATTGGTCATCAAATCAAATTTTAAATCAATTCAATACACATAATAAGTTGATTGGAGAAATAGACTACCAGTCTAAGAGTAAGTCCAGGGTAACTTTAACTAAGAAAATTAATTGATACATAACCAATTGTAATGAAATTCACTCATTTCCTTCATGGCATAAGCTAGTACACATGTTTAAAATTTTCACAGAGAAACCAAAATAAACATCACTGAATTGCAAGCAAAATCAACAAAGAGTTACAGAAGAACAATAAAAAACAACTCAACGAAAACAGAGACTCACATGGGGGCAGTACTTAGAAATAGCAGTGGCAAGTGATTTAACAATGCCGGCGTTAATGTTGAAAAGATCATCACGAGTCATTCCAGGCTTTCTGGGCACGCCGGCAGGAATTATAACAACGTCAGCACCCTCCAAAGCTTTTCCAAGCTCATCTTCACCTGCGTACCCAGTTACCTGCAATTAAAACCAAAATTGGAAGGAAAAAAAAATCCTCAATCAACAGCTCAACAACATTAAACTAAAGTAAAAAAATCATGGCATTGCAGAAGGGTTGAATTTACAATAACATCAAAAAAATCAGAGTTTGCATTTTAACATTTCCCATTGTTGTGATACAACATCAAACTAAATCCAATAAAAGGGTACCTTCGTGTTCTAAAATCAAATGTAACCATAATAATAAATAAATCATGCATCTTTGCGGTTCACTCCCCCACAAGAAAAGGTTAAGGGTTAATATATGTTTACCTCCCTGTAATATTAGTGATTTCCGGTTTACCTCCTATAAAAAATATTGTTTAGATTCCAAACTTGTAATTTGAAGATTCTTTGGTTTTGGACCTTCATGAATTTTGACCGTACAAAATCGGGGTAAACCCAAATTCATTCAAATTACAAAGGTCGAAAGTATCTTAAATTTTGTAATTTGATGTCATGAAGGTCCAAAACCAAAGAATCTTTAAATTACAGGTTGGAATCTAAACAAATTTTTTCAAGGGGTACATCAGAAATCGCTCATATTACATATTACAGGGGTTAAACATATATTAACCCAAAGGTTAACTACCATAACATTAAAATACAACAAACGAGAAATGAGATCCTTAAAACTTATGAAACATGGATATGGACACCGCACAAGACATAGACACACACGCCGACACCGCTAATAATTTAAGAAAATCACATAGTTCAATGTAATCATATATGTCTGGTGTAGTGCTGTCATGTCCGTGTCGTGTGCCGACACCGAGACAGGCCGAATCTGAGGGAGGAGTGTCTGTACTCTCATAGATTGAAACAAATGTTTAATAATTTAATTTAATAAAAATACGCATGAGATGGAAAATGAATAGTTTCTTCTTAAAAACACACCGATTAATTCCGATCTCTCACAAGAATAACCCAATAAACAGCACCAGTAAAGTTAGCACCTTTGAAATTAAGATTCATCATCAAGCAATAAAGATTGAATTTTACAATTAACCAGTGAAAAGGGTACCTGAGATCTGGAGTTGATGTGGCTAACATCGGCAGCAACACCAGGGGTACCAGCAATATCATAAAGAGAAAGGGTTGAAACGAGAGGGTTGAGCTTCATGAGAAGAGAGAGGGGCTGACCGATCCCACCGGCGGCACCGAGAATGGCCACCTTGCGTTCAGGCACCGGTTCGGTGGCATAGCCACGGCGGGTTATGCTGCGGGACACGGCTGACTGGACGGATCTGAGTATCGACGGCCTCATCATGGATGCTTCGAGAAATCTTTTCGAGAATAACGAGAGAAAGAGAGAGATATGAAGGAATGCTTATGCTTGGAGGGTGACGATGGTTCCAATTTATTGCGACTAGAGATTAGTGACCGAGCATCTTACAAGCATCAACTATTTTGGGTCCACACAAAAGGAGGAAAATTTGGGGAAAATTTTACAAAAAATTTTTTAGAGGAAAAAGATTTTGCAAACTTTTTTTTTTAGAGAAGAGATTTTGCAAACTTGTTTCATATATGGTTTTGATAGAAAACACATTTTATGAAAATGTGTTATAGCAAGTTATTCTATACGCATTTGTTAAAAGACACCAGCTAATATTTATGAAGGTGTTTTTTAGTAAGTTTATAACTAAAAAGTGGATAATCTCATCTTGAGGTGTGAATTGTTAAAAGACACCTTCATTGGTGACTTCTAGCAAAACCCATATATATATATATATATATATATATATATATATATATATATATATATATATATATATATATATATATATATCTGTGTGTGTGTGTGTGTCTATCTAGGAAGTAATTAATTAGTAATTAGTGTAAGATACCTAAAGCGAGTTGAACCTAGTAGTACGTACCTAGGAGGTAACATTACTAATATTGAGTAAAATTTGTTGAACCTAGGATGTAACTAGTTAGTAATTAAGGAAACAAGTGACTTCACGACTTAAATTAGCCCAGTAACTCCATTCTCCTCGCACCTTGGTAACATAGATGTTGAAAGGGCTGTCCGTTTGTATTCCCCCCTCCGGTGGAAACGGACTCACGATGGACCACGGTGGACGACAACCATTATATTCCTCTATACATTGGATCTTCTCCAACAATTCAACAATCTTAGATCCAACAAGATCATATACTTTTTAACTTTTCATAAAATTCTAATGTTGTAGAAACATAGTGCAAACATTTTTATATGAATTTAGGAAACATTATTATTTTGAAATTTAACAGTCCAATATAAAGGTACAAATATTATTATGTTATTATATGAATCCAACATAAACCTTCAACGCACGTCACATAATGAGGAAAAAACATTTTTGGACAATCTTGTTTAGACTCACAAGGAATTTCAGCTGCATTGTCAAATCATAAAAGAAATATTACTAAAAGATGATAAAATAGTGTGTATAACATAAACTAGAAAATTTGAAAGTAGTGTGAAAAAAGGCATACTTTGTCTAGTTTCAACCAAAAATAGAGAAAGAAAGATGATCAACGAACTAAAAAATATGAGAATTTGAGCCATATTTTATCTCCTTTGATTGTAATGTAAAAGTATTTTTGATCGCTTAATAAGTAAAACTTCATGCTTTTTTAACTTTAATTAAATGGTTTTTTAGCACTTAGGAGTTGTAAAAGTCAGTTATAATAATATAATAATCAATGCTAATTGTCTTAAGCTGTTCATTATTTTCTTTATTAAAATATATTATATATATTGTTTATTTATATTTTGTCCTCTTATATTATATATGAGGAAATACAAAAAGAGAAACAACAATAAAGAATGATGAATAAAATATATGCCTAAATAACGCATGGAAGAAGTAATACATATTAAATGTGGAAATTGCATGAGTTGAGAAAAATGTTATGTTCTCTTGCACAATAAGAGAACGAGAATTTACTAGTTGTGGGATGTAGAATTGTCAATGAGGTGAAAATGATAAAATCGAGGATTTCAGTTTTTTTTCTTCATATGTACCTCTTACCACCTAAAGAAACAATTGAAAGTAAAATATTTTCAATAGAGAACAAACATCTTTACAAGACTAGACAAAAGTCTGAGGAAGGATACAAGAAACTGCTTGTTAAGAATCTTATCAAAAAAACCAAGTAAGATAAAGCATTACGCAAAAAAGAGTGTAGTTAATACTCCCTCCGTCTCATAATAGTTGTCCTAGTAATAGTGTTGATTTTAATTGTAAAATGTATATCATTTAGTAAAACACCCTTATTAATTATAGTTAGTGAAAGGGTTATAGATTATTGAAATATAATAAATAAGGGTATGTTGGTGGAAAAAACTAGGCTAAATTACTATTTTCGTTCCTTAACCATTTGATTAGTATTGCTTTGACCCCATAATTAAAATTTCTTCCATTTTGGTATTTTAAGTTTATCTATGTTACACATTTTGGTCATTTTCGTTAGTTTAATTAAAAAAATCTTAGGGTTTATACAAGTGTCATTTTGTCATTGGTTGAAATTTATATTTGTCTTTTTCTGGAAAATAGGAAGAACACCATCAACAACAGCAAGAACAAAACCTAGCAGCAAGAACAAACAATAACAACAAAACACATCAACGACAACAACAACAAAAAATCACCACCAACATATTTTCTTCTCATTATCCCACTCAGCTCACAGCCTCTCACCTTCATTTTCTTCCCTTTTCACGTCTTAATCCTCCTCTTTCATTTTCATTCCATTCATGAATAACCCACAAACCCCTTCGCCTTCAAAACCCATTTGTTTATCCCCAAAATAAATCAATTGTTATGATAGAAACAAATCTGAAAAAACGTGAGGGAGAGAAGGAAGATTGGATAATTGGGTTGGTGATTAGTGAGATTAGAATGCTGGTTTGCAAGGGGTTTGATTATGTGAAATTGACTGAATATTTGTTACTCCATGATGATGGAAGGAATTTTGACAATCTAGGTTTGACAGTTGAAGAGGGATTTGGGATTCATGGATCTAAATTTTGAATACAAGGAGGAATTACTTGTGTTTTGATCAGATTAGAAGGTTTTGCGTTTGTTTTGATAAGAATGTGAACTGGATTTATGGTGTTTTTTATGATGGTGGTGTAGTGATGAGATTATGATGGTGAAAAATTTATGAGGAAGTTTTTTTCCTTCACTTTTATGTTTTGGTGGGTTTTGCTATGAAGGTTGATGAAGGTGATGGTGATGGATTTGTTTTGCTAAGTTTTTTTTTTTTTTTTTATTAAGGTTGATGAA
>Ga0315915_1006452_pt1 | contig 14308 bp, 8 predicted proteins | sample MpolbnodulesMG_FD_207738 | JGI IMG/M metagenome (GOLD analysis project Ga0315915, IMG submission 207738) | Medicago polymorpha root nodule microbial communities from Los Angeles, California, United States - branched nodules | ecosystem: Host-associated > Plants > Roots > Nodule | place: USA... | reverse complement strand
ATAATGATTCCATCGTTTGGATATTTAAAAATTGAATGGAATGGAATGGAACATATGGTGGAATCCATTCCATCCTATACCATCATCTCCTATTGTTTTTCATTCCCTCCAATTTGGGAGGTATCCAATGGAATGAAATAGCTTAATTGATTAATTACTTTTTTATCCCTATTTTCTTATTCCATCACATACAATGTTTTTTCTCCTCCTTCATGTACTGTGTTTTGCTTCTCTAGGTTCCTTCTTCTCCTTTTCGGCGTCCCTCTCTTGTGTTTCTTCTTCCAATTCAATTTTTATTTATATTTTTTGAGGTATTTCGTAAGGAAAAAAGTCTCAAATGGAAGAGAGAAAAAAAACTCAAACTGGAGAGGTTTCTTCATGTTTCTCCTGTGTCTTCATGTACTGATAAAATTGTTATTTTTATTTCTCCACTTTTAAAATCCTTCGTGTGAGGGGTTTTCATGTTTCATTTCTTTCCTTTTTTCACTTTCTTGAACTCGGTTTTTTTCTTTCTTTTTTTTTTTCGTAAACCATGAACCCATTTTAGTTCCCTTTTTTCTACATAACACTGTTTAAACAAGGACAAAAATGGAGTATTCATCACACTGTTAAGTGCCAAGATTATTCATAACACTGTTATGATTTTAGTTACCTTTGTTATCCAAAACAATTTTGTAGTTGCAAAAAGCACAATAAGGGATACTAGGGTTAAGTATCGTATTCTAGGGTTTAGACTGATTATTGGATGCCTTGAGAATGCTCTCAAGGGTTGTATTTATACCCCTCTATGAGTCTGATTTGTAATTACTTAGGCAGCAAGTAATAGGGGTATTTTGGGTATTTAGGCTTGTTCTAGAGGCTTCTAGAAGCGGACAAAGGCGGCGTCCTGGGAGGATGCGCCTTTAGGCCTTACGGCCCTTCTGGAGGGTGCTGAGGCCTCTGCCCTCTGGGAGGGTCTAAAAACCCTTTTGAAGGTCTTTAGGAATATATTGACGGTCCAAATTGATATCAGTTTTGTTCTTTTTTGTAACATAACACTATTATTTTAAATTTATTTTAAATAAGGACAAAAATGGAATAACAAAAATTATAACTCATTCCATTCTGTTCACTTTCGAAATAATGGAATGAAATTTTTGTTCCATTCCGTTCCGCTCCGCTCCATTCCATTTTGTTCCATTCCGCTCCGTTCAGTTCCATCAATCCAAACAGAGCCTAAGGGACACCTTTGAGCAACTGCAAGTAGATTGAAAGTCAGTAAAATGGTAAATTAAACTGATCACTAAATTTCAGTTCAGTTTAAAGGATGATTTGTTAGATCTTTGTATAGTTAGGCCTCCCTTTGTTTAGTTTAAAAGATTATTTTCTTAGTTTTGTTTTTTACCCAGTTTTGGAGATTAGTCGGGTCTTTGTATGTCTTCCCCTTTTTTAAGTCTAAAGTGGTGTGTTTTTTAAATCAATAACGGTAGTATCCTTTGCATGAGCTTTCTGCTTTTTTCATTTTTCAAAAAAGGTCGGGTGATAATATCTGATTTTTCTTGGCTGGGTGTCATCTTTTCGATCCAGAAATTGGCTCTTCTGATAGTAATTTTGGGAGTAGGATTATTCTATTTTTTATTCTTTTTGTTTTCTATATGTTTTCTTACCGGAGGTAATCCAATTCGATACTAATATACTCACATCTATCTGCTGAGATTCGAAATTTGGTTCACTGTTGTGTAAATGTGATAGTCGTCCTCCTTCCAAAACACTGAACCTCGTTGGTGGAGTGGAATTAATCTATTTAGTTTGTTTGTGTTGCAACTGCTGTAATTATGTTTGACAGTTTTTGGTTTGGGGGTTGAATACTTTGGATTTTTTGGGTTGGTTTATGTTCTCTAAATGCAAGACTGGCCAGAGTCATGTACTCCTGTGGCCATAGCTTGTGCCTGTATATTTTTCATGATTTAAGCCGCAAAAATTTAATTACTTATGAGGACACTTCGCCAGAGTCATTTTATTATCACTGAAGTTTTACAAACACTGCAATTACAGAGGACACTTTGCCAGAGCATTCCTCATGCATGGAATAGTATTACTTCATTGTCAATTCTCTTTGTTATACAGAACCTAGTAACGTGTATGTTTTGGATATCCCCCATCCTAAAATAATATTGGCTAAAATTGTACAGAACACCAAAAATAATGAAAATCAATTTTAAACAATATAACAAAATGCATAAGATACTAGTTTATTAGTATTTTGGAAGTTACTAGATGAAATACCACATTGAATAAAAGTGGTTTGTCTACATGATAATAAATCATATAGAGCATGAAATTCCAAGATGATAAAAAGTACGGCCATGGAGTCTGACTCAAGAAGATAAAAGTGGTCACTTATGACCATTTATCATAACTAGAGGCAATCATCTCAGTAATAGATTTCAACGATTACACAAGTATGTTTCTGTCCTTCATTTTAATCGTGCTATGTTTTAAGCTCCAAGAGTGGTAACTTCACCTTAGCCTTTTTAGTCTTCAACATTCTACAAATCGCTATATCGGAATTTGGTGACAATCTCAATTTACAATCCTATGGGTGCTTACCGGAGACCAACCTCTTTTTAAAACTGTCAGCACGTGGCACATGTGCTCATATGTGCTAAATCAGCAAAATTTTCACCATATGAACTTTTTTAAAACAATTTTAACTTTGTAATATATGTGTAGTCAGAAAAGTTACTCTGTAAAAAAAACACAGATGATACCCCTTGTTAGACTGTGTTTTTCAGCACACTCAATTCAATAGGAAAAGACATGGCAAGTTGGAGTTAGTGGTTGTTCACATTCCAGAAAGTTATAAGTTCGACAGGTTGTGTTAGCATTTGGCATATTAGAGATTACAAATCCATTTCAGCTTCGATAGAAGAATTTCAAAATGCTTATGAAGAGGCAAGATCAAAAGGTCGAAGACACGTGGGAGCTTGTCAAGGAATCTGAGAGCATATCAAAGACACATGTTGAAAGCTTTTAGTTTGTGATATGTCCAGTAGTAATCAGATAGAGGCAACGGCGTTGTATAATTCTCTGGTGCGGCGACGGAATGGTTTACACGGTGGAGCAAATGATGCCTGTGAACACGTTAGCACTCCAACGCCCAAATCAATGAGAGAGAATGAGATTGGATATTTCTAAGTGTTACATGTTAATTGATCGCAATTGAATGAATGTCGATGTTATTTGTTGGAATGATTGTGATGAAAAAAACCAAAAATCGCTCAAAAATCGCAAGGTTTAGAAGATACTTCAAGTTGAGTGTAAACACAGGAAATGAAACTACAACATTTGTATTGTCTTGTACAATGAAGCTTTTGGGAGATACGTATCGGAACATGGCAAGCGGTAGTTATATCCGATATGCTCCAATAGATACATATCAGACTTTAAAATAGGGGTAATTTGGGTATTTTAGGGGCTCAAAGATTTGGGGAGCCTACAAAGAAAGAATTTTTTTAGTTACACCCTGTTTAATTCTTGTTATACCCTAAATGGCAAAATTGCCTTTAAATAAAATTTAATTTTCAAATTCATCCAAAACCCTTTGCATCGTTTTTCCTATTCAAAAACTCAGTTTAAGTAGGTTATGTAAATTGAATTTATTGTATATACTTAACCTGAAATTTGCATTAATCTCCTCAACCTTCTTTAATGATTCTACGTAATATTATTTTAAGTATATTCATGTATACTCGGTTTAAGTATGTAATGTAAACTAAGTTTACATGTATCTACTTAAACTGAATTGAATTTAACCTCAACATTTAGATGAATGTTTACTTAAATTTAATTAATGTAAAGTGCACCATCAAATACCCGTAGTTTGTAGAGTGCATAACATATCAGCATGTTGAACAACAAGAAAAAATAGAAACTCAAAATCATTGAAAAAAAGAAGAAATTCATTTACATATATGCAATAGACTATGGATGAAAGAAGTTTTGATTCACTCTTTAATCTTTCATTGAGATTGATTGAATATCCATAATTGTTTATAGGTAAAAAAAAAAGGTAAAAGTCTAGAATAACGATGAATTAGAGTTTTGAGAAACTTATATGAAACGGTAATTTTGACATTATTGTAAAATTTTAAGTAAATATAAGTATAACCCGAAATATACAGGGTGTACCAGAAAAAAATGTCTTGATAAGGACAATGCATAATATATGCAAAGTCCAGGGTTCGAACCCCGGCCACCACCAAAAAAAGAAAAAATCATAAATGTTATGAATATTATAAGTGGATGTTCATATAGCAATTGGGTTATTGGGTCATACTATTAGCTTATTGGGCTATATTGTGCTTGCTCCCCAAGTCATTGTATTTCTCTATAACATTTAGACCATGATAGAAATATATAGAAGTATAAAATCCATTTGATCTCCATGTTAATTTGAAAAAGAAACTAGGCAAATATGCTCTTGAAGTAGCAAAAATTGAGAAATCATACTATTTATTTTATATAACTGATGTTGTGGTTATGATAATTGATTTAGTAGAGTTTACCATATCACTCATACTCCTCTATAAGTGGATGATCCCTCCCTTTTCAATCTCAACTAAGGACGGACGGAAGCCTTACGTCAATGTCACAAAATTCGGTTAGAATGAAATTAATATTTGATCAAACATTTATTTTATTTCATTATTTGTGAGAATTTTTTTTATGTAGTAATATTTTAAAATTCTATATATTGTTTTGTTTCCTTTTAGAATCTTGCAAGATTGTTTCCTTATTTTATAACCAAATATTTGATTTTGATTTTTGTTTTCTTCTTTCTTTATTCCACAAGATATGGTTCGTTTCCATTTAAGAATTTTGCAAGATCGTTTCTTATTCCACAAGATTTTTTGAAGGCTTGAATGTCACATTTTTATTCGAATCTCGTATGATTATTATCTCATAAATATTACATGTGAGATATGTATATTTTCTTATGAAATAAATTTATTTGATCTTGATTTTATATATAATATACACATATATTAGTGCAATGGAAGAACATATTATTGTAAACTAGAAGTTTACATATTATATTAAGTTTTTCGTTGGCAAGATCCGGTAGGGTTATCTTGGATCTATTATGATGCGAAAATAGTAAACAATTTCTATTGACAATTATTAAAGAACCAGAAGATTCTTCAAACCAAATATATTTGTGTGTTATTGGTTCCCAAAGAAAGTTGACAATTTGATACAACTTATATAAGGTGATACTGTAAATCAATATATATTTTATGACTTCATTGATGCATCAACTATATGATCACATGTATGTTTGTTGTCAACTCACAATCAGAAGTTTGTGTAATTGTTTTCTTAACTAAGTTGACGAAGAGTTTATTTTATGAGCTTTTTATAAAGCATTTGAAAAGTATCAATTATCGATTGAAATTAATATTGAATAGCTTGTAGCATATGCTCATAAAATGGACTTGAAGATCCGTTCTTTAGACGTCTAAAGTTAATTGTATGATTGATACTTATGAGATCATACCTTCAAAACTCTACTTTGGGAATAACCAATCATGTATGTTTAAATATTGATTCGCATCAAGCCAACAAGTTACCATAAGTAAGTTCTCCCCTGAATTTATATTTTGGTTAAGAACTTAATATTTCTCATCTAAGTAAATTTTTGAATGTGTTGTGTATATCACAATTGCTCCAATATAATGCACTTAGATAGATCTTGATAGAATATTGAGAAAATCTATTTGATATGAATCTTCATCTATTATAAATTGTATTGAGCCAACTTGTTTACAACTTAGTAGGCTAATTAGTTTTCCCAATATTAGGGGGAGAGAATAAGCAGCTGAAAATGTGAACCTGGTTCAAATGAATTATTTGAAAGAAAATATTATTGTCTCATCTTGATCCTCAAAATATAACTCATTTCCAAAGTTAAACAAATAAAATAAGCAGTTGTTAATGCTCCAAACGAAATAGATGTCCTTGTCAGATTATTGCAAATGAATCTCCAACTGCGCATGAAGCGTGGTAGACCAATCGGTTCCACATACAAAAATTCTCAAACAAGAAATGAGTTAAAAGGAAAGATAACCCTAATCAGGATGTGAAAGCTCTAAAAGAGTCGTCTAACATAATTGATTTTTAAGTTCGAGAAGAATTGATCAGGTACTTAAAATTTATGAAAAATAAAGAGATCTCAGAAAATTATGTCATGAATGGAATGAGGTGGAACCAAAATGAAAGTCAATGTTGATGATGTTTTTGCATATAATATAGCGTTATATGTGATGAGTGATAATGAGGATCATGAATTAAAGTCAATAAAAGATTATAGAAAAAGAAAATATCTGCAGATGGAAAGAGACAATTCTTTGAAAATCAAACTCGCTTTGTAAAGCTAAACTTTTTGGACTTGTAGTCCGCACACTTGAAGATGTGAAGTTAATTAGATATATACAATTTTTCGCGCGAAAGAGAATTACATTGATAAAATACATATGTAAAGAGTTTGATATATTCACCGGAAGTGAGCTGATATATGTTTAAGAGACATATTCACCTGAAGTGAATTCAAGAACTTTTTTTGTTTGATTAAGTTTAACATCACATGAAAGGCTCAATTTATATGTAAGATATGTTGCAATATAGTTGTATGACTCACGTGATAGTGATGAGTATATGAAACTCTCTGATAGAGTTAATTTTCGTGAGAAATTGAAAAAATGACATCATATGTCCATTTTAATGTATTTTGTTAATTATATGTATTGTGGTATTTTGTTTTTTTTTTTTGTAAATATTAGTAAATACGGATATCGTAACAAATTCAAACATACATTTTGTATCTAAGGGAAACAACATGATCAAGGAATTGGAGAATGTTCTTTCAACAACTCAATATGAAGATAATATCTCAAGCACTGCTCATTTGAAGAAGGGTATGGAGATAAATCAAATCTCTCTTCAAAGTCACCGTCAAGTAAAGCTTTTGAGTAACTAGAATAGAAGACTATTTGACTTTCTTCGTCTTATATACGAGTGTCTTTATGAGGGGGAGACATAAATTTGTTCTGCACTCTTTTTCCCTTAACCAAGGTTTTATCCCATTGGGTTTTCCTGGTAAGTTTTTAACAAGGAAGATTATCATACAAAATGAGGTTGTACTCTTTTTCCTTCACTAGAATTTTTTTTCCAGCTGGTTTTTCTCTAATAAGGTTTTAATGAGGTATATCCTCGATGGGCATCCAAGAGAGAGTGTTATGAATATTATAAGTGGATGTCGATATAGGAATTGGGTCATACTATTAGCTTATTGGGCTATATTATGCTTGCTTTTCGGGTCATTAGTGCTTGTTTCCCAAATCATTGTATTTCTCTATAAATATAGAGCTCATGTAACCTAATTGAACACTACAAAGGAATAATAGAATCATCTCTATTCACTTTCTTTCTCCTCCTCCACTTCTCTCTACTTTATTCTTGTTCTTATTTCTTTACTTACTTTCCTCACATTATAGGACACCGTTTGGCCTGTTGAAGAAGCGAGAACGAGTTTCTATTAAATTAAATGAACCCACAGATTCACATCATACGACACCGTTCTCTTTTCCCATACATCTTCCAAAACCCTCGTTCATTCTTTCACCACTCTCAACAAAACACCTACATTCCTTCTAATCCTTTTCTCAATCGTTTTCCAAAGGTATTTAGGTATTTTGGTTCAATTTGATTACCATGATTTCATGATTTAGCTATATAGTTGTTTCGAACCTCAATTTCTAAACAGATCGATTTTGTTTAGAACTCTGATTTTGAAGAGTAGGGTTTGAGTTTGAGATGTCACGATCAATTTCAAGTGAAGATAGGATTAGCGCATTACCGGATCCCATAATACATCACATACTTTCATTTCTCCCAAACAAACTCTCTGCTGCCACAAGCGTCCTCTCAAAGAGATGGAAACCATTATGGCTCTCACTTCCCACTCTCCACTTCGACGACAAATCCTTCCCAAACTACGACTCCTTTTTCAGATTTGTGTCCTACGTCTTTCTCTCATTAGACACCACGTTACCCATCCGATCATTCCACCTCAAATCTTCAAAAACTTCAACCCATCACTCACACGATATCAATCGATTTGTCTACGCTGCAGTGCAACGAGGAGGAATCGAGAACCTCAATCTCGAATTATCTAGCATGCTTTTCGTTAGAGTCAATTTACCTCTTAGTATTTTCAGTTGTAGGACCCTTGTCGTTCTTCGGTTGTCTGGGTTAAAAGTGAATGACCTTTCTCAATTGGTTGTAGATTTCCCTCTACTAAAATCTCTTCATCTATATCATGTGGGATTCGAATGTCTTGAACATTTCATAAAGTTTCTTTCAGGATGTCCCGTTTTAGAGGAATTGCAAATAGAATGGATATATGAAAGGAATGACGACGAGTCAATTGTTTTAGCGGAAAACTTTCAATGCTTACCGAATTTGATTAGAGCAAGCATTTCAGAATTGTCTTCTAGGGCAAATGTTCTGTTTTCTTTGCTTTGCAGGGCAAAGATTCTGTGTGTAGACCTGGTAAGAATATTATATGACTCTCCAATAAATGTTTAAAAGAAATTTGGTTTTATTTCGTTTCTAACTTTTGTATATCACTGCAGGACGGTTACAGCCATTTCCCCGTGTTTCAAAATCTAATCGAACTTATTCTTATACATAAAGGATGTGAGAAGTGGAAGTGGGTGATAGAAGTGTTGAGACGTTGTCCCAAACTTCAAAATCTTACCATTAATCAGGTTTTGTTCTTGTTTAAGATTTTATTTTATTTTACCTTAACAAATTTTTACATATTTTATTTTATAACAAAACTATTTCAATCATGGACAGGATTCTCCGAATGGAAATGAAGTTGTGGATAATTGGATGGATCCAACTGTTGCTCCAGAATGCCTTTCAACACAACTCAGAACGTGCATGCTTAAAGGTTGTAACAGCATGAAATGTGAGGTTCAATTTGCAAACTATATTATGCAGAATGCGAAAGTATTGAACGTCATGACAATTAAGAGTGCCTCTTCCATAGATATAAATACCAAGCACCAAATGATAACAAAATTAGCTTCGTCGACAAGGGCCTCAACAACATGTAAACTCTTATTTGATTGATGACAGTTAGGGTATAGCTGCAATAGTTATATGTCTGCTTTTTATATTAGATTCTATGAATGCAATGCTAAGATTTGATGGTTTTATTATAAGGCATGACCTCTGTTTCATTTTGACTTCATTGTCATTTAGATTTTCAAATATATATTGGGTTTCATATATTAGATTAATGCTAGATCCTTTCAACTTATTCATTTCTTATCTCATTGGTGATGTTTTACATGACTTGTATCAATGAATGTCATTTTCTGGCGTCTTGTGGGCAGGAGTAATGGATATCAAAATTTGCTACATAGACTAGAGTAGGACGACTATAGTCGTATAACGCCATCATGATTTTAAAGGAAAATAGGTTGCGGGGTTTTAGTTTGTATTTCGCTCGAGAGTCAAGACTATGAGTCAGGTATAATATCATCCTCACTAAGGTAGCTTTTAGAATTTAATCAATAATTGTTTCTCATGAAGTCTTTCATCCACTTGCTATAGTTATTGAAATCAAGGCCTACAGAATATTAAGACTCGGTTTCTTTTCTGCTAATTTGAATATCTAGTATCAATGAAAATCATTTAGGTTGCTAAGCTCCTTTGTTAACACAATAATGAGAAAAAGTAAAGAAAGACGAGAAAGGAATTCTTTACTCAAATATTTTAGTCTTATATAACCTTCATTTATTGACCTTTTCTTTAATATTTTCTGTGTGGTTGAGCTTGTTATCAGTACTATGCAAATGTTATTGCAGTATTAGATTGTGCATTGCATATAATGAATTTTTTAGTTACCAGAGAGATGCTTGACTTTGTTCTTAGGTTTTTTTCTTCCTGATATGTATTTGTTTTCCCCATTAACCGAATTACATAGTCTTCCTTATAAATCTCACTTTACCAATACCAAGGCCTATGTTACAATGCAGTCTTGCTTGGTTAGTCGAGGGAGGAGTTAAATGGGAGGCTAGAGACCTGGAGGCAAGCCTTAGAAGCGTATGGTTTCCGCGTGAGTAGAAGCAAGACGGAGTATCTGGAATGTAACTTCAGGAAAAGGAGAAGTGCGTCTACCTTGGAGGTGAAAGTTGGAGATCATATCATACCCCAAGTTACACGGTTTAAATATCTTGGGTCCATAATACAAAATGACGGAGAAATAGAAGCAGATGTAAATCATCGTATTCAAGTTGGGTGGTTGAAATGGAGAAGAGCCTCAGGTGTTTTGTGTGATAAGAAAGTATTACTAAGCTGAAAGGAAAGTTCTATCGGACAGCAGTCAGACCGGCAATGTTGTATGGTACGGAGTACTGCATGATTGATTTCACTTAAAAAATGTTCCACCAAATAGAGTTGTAATTGTAAATCATCATGTGAACTAGCTTCCTCTGTAACTTCGAAGGATAGTCTCCATTGGTTGGCGGATCTACCAACAATTCTAAGGGGAAGATGACTTCTCATAGAAAGAGAAAAACCTGAAGGCTACTCACTATGAGAGAAAAACCTCCTATTTTTTTTTTGGATATTGCTTCACTCACTAAGATAAATTTGTTCATTTTGGCTCTATGACATTGTCATAAAATCTTTAAACACACTTCTCCTGCTCTATGAATTCACTTCTGGTAGTTCGATTTGGATATGACGATTTCATGATCTTAATATACCTGCTTGAATAACCAAAAATATGTTTCCTAAAAGATGCAAGATAAGACAAGGTTTAATTATGTTGTTGTAACAATGAAATATCCTTCATAGTGTGCTTTAAAATATTAATAAACACGCGCAAGGTGGTGTACCAGATATTAATTTGGAAAAGTATTGCTTCATAGTCAAGTTAATCCCTTTGTTCTCTTTGTTATACAGAACCTAGTATCGTGTATGTTTTGATTATTCTTCATCCTAAAATAATATTGGTTTAGATTGTATAAAATACCAAAAATAATGAAAGTCATTTTAAACAACATAAAAGAATGCATAAGATAGTTTTATTAGTTACTAGTACTTAGCTAAGTTACAAGATGAAATACAACATTGAATAAAAGTGGTCCATCTCCATGATACTGAACTATATACGCACTTGCAAAGTCACACATCAAACCTTGTTGTTGACTATTAGCATGGCCAAGGAGTCTCAAGATGAAATATGTTTCTCAGTAATGAATTTCAACAATTACACAAATATGTTTCTGTTCTTCATTTTGATCATGCTATGTTTAATTTTCTAGATGTTAGTGTTGCCATATACACCATTATTACATTTACATCAACTCAGTTTATCAAGGACACTGGGTGGTAACCTTACCTTAGGCTTCTTCAGCCCTGACAATTCTACAAATCACTACATCAAAATTCGGTGACAGCCTCAATTCACAATTCTATGGGTTCCGAATGGTGCAACTGATTCAAATTCCAAAGGTAAAGTATATTATATATAAAAAAAATTACAAATTCAAAATTCGGTACCACCAAATTGTGAATTGAGGCTGCCACCAAATTCCGAATTGGTAACTTTTGTGCCACACTGAGTGGTAACTTTACCTTAGGCTTGTATATGGGTACTGTACAGTTAATGGTAACTTCACAATCCTATTGGTGCCGGTGCCGAACATTGCAATCAATTCAAATTTTAAAGGTAAAGTATATGATATAAAAATAAGAATGTTACTTTTCCCACCCTGTTGCCTTCTTACACGTCCTGCAATAATGACAAAAATACCCCTGGTCCAGATTTTATTTTTCGAATCAGATTGTTAGTGCACTCCAGATTTTAAAATCCGGACAACGTCGAAATAAAATTTTAGTGTCTTTTTTTGATGTCAAGGGTCTCTGTTGACCGTTATATAACCCTCGCATAAGCTGCAATGCAATTGCAGGGGTCATATGAACGGTCAACAATAACCATGATACTGCAAACACTCCTACAAAACTTAAAAAATTTGAAGAAATTGAAATAAAAGAGATGAAGTGAAGAATGAAGGAATTTGGTGAACATGCAAGCCTATTTATAGCCTAAAACAAGTCCAAGGTCATTTGGAAGTCAAGGAAAACGTGTTTGTCATTCAAAACCATCCAAAAAGCGCATTAAAACTCCACTAATCGGTCAAACCTTTGATGAAATGTCACTGTCCAAAAATAAACTGAAGGGTTCCGGATTTAATATTCTGGAATGCATAAAGTTTGTCTGGATTTTACAATCCGGACAGCATCAGACCTTGTATTCTGGAGCTTTTTCGTGGCGAATGGCTTGGGAAAAAATAAAACAAAGGTACGTAACGTAACATAAGAATAAAAACAACATATTCATCATATTCGTTTGGTGTTTCAAGAGGATTTCTTTGAGTTAGATCATGCTGTCTTGCCAAATGACATATTCATCTGGCATGCAGCAAGATCTAACTCATAGCAACCTCTTGATATTTTTGAGTTATCTATCTATCTATCAAGAAGGCAACAAGGAGTAACTATATATTTTTGAAAGCATGTTGAGGATTTTCAGCATGCTGGCACATAGAGAGCAATCTATTTGTCACATAGATAGCTATCTATTTTGCGGTAGCATGACAAAGATCCTCAGCACAATGACAAAAAATTTCATGGTTTTCTATGGTGTGTTTGTGTGTTTTGCTGGTATTAAAGCTGAAAACCGGAGAGCACTTATTTATAGGGGTCTTTGGATGTTGTGGACCACATAAACTCTTGGTGCAATGTGGTCCATACAAAAGAATCCTATGCTGAAGTATTCCGGATTTAGTAATCCAGAATACACTTACGCCCTATGTGAATTCGGATTTCATAATCCGGAATGCATATATTTGGTTATTTTATCGATTAAATGAACATCTTTGACGTAAATTAAAACATAACGAAAGTTTAAATAATATATATTATTCAAAACATAATGCAACAACTTAATTCAACAACATACAACTAACACGTAATTAAAACAACATAAAACACACGATTAATTAAAACATAGCACATTATCACGGATCATCTAAACTAACTTCTTCCTCTGGTCTCTCTAGCAGAGCCCTAATCTCTTCGTATTTCCTGGGCCAAATCAAACTTTTTCGAATTTGTTTAGCAGATCTAACCAACGAAGCGTCCAACTCGATCGGTCCTCTAGTACTGTGTTGACCAAAGACAGAGAACATGGTTCTCACGTCGTTATCGTTTTTGAGTTTCATCCGGTTGAACTGAAGTGATCCGGCTGAGTCGGACAATGGACATCGATATTCAACACCGACCATCCTCCTTGTGTCTCTGTGGTTGAGTTGACGGTTGATTTGATCCAGCTGGTCCTTCAGCCCGGAAAGGGTGACATCGTTGCGAATCCTAAACAGATGGGGTGGTTTTCCATCGTTGTAGTAGACTGCCGCTAGCTTAGTGTTTAAATCAAAGCCAGAGAATTCCATGATTTTTTTTAGGTGTAGTTTACTTGTAATGAAAACAGGGACCCCAATTTATAGAGTTATTTGGGCGTTCAGGACCACATAAACTCTTGGTGCAATGTGGATCACACAAACCATCCATCACCCTACAAGAAGAGCAAAGTTTCCTGTAGTTTCACCATGATCGTATTTTTCCGGAATATATAATCCGGAATCCATGTGTAATCCGGATTACATATTCCAGACTGCATCAGAAGCTTTTGACCGGTGGTCTGCACCACAAAGAAAACGTTTTTCAAACGTTTTAGGCGGTGGTCAAGTTGAAAAACGTGTTTTTACACGTTTTTTGACTGTAATTATGGCTTCCCACCTATTTTGTTTTCCCTATAAATAGCCTCATTTCCTCACATTTCTCACACCCTCTTCTCTTCTTCTCCCCTTCCTTCTACAACGACGTGTTTCCGTCGTTGGCCTTTCACAGAAAGAGGCCTCTTTGGAAATCCATCAGGGGTTATATGATCGGTCAACAGGGAAGGGGTCAGTCTGGGTGTGAGGTTGGTCTGTCCGGGTGTAAGTTTGATCATCATGGTCTCCTTCTCCCTAAAGGCCCCTGTGCCCCCTCTGTTTCCCCTCCAATAGTGAAGCTACTGGTATGTCCTATCAGTAGCACTGTTTTCTTCTTCCCCTCCCTCCTCTTTCCTCCCCCTCTGTTTCCCCTCCAATAGTGGCTAGAGCCATTGGTATAGCATACCCCCTTC
>Ga0315915_1006450_pt1 | contig 14309 bp, 6 predicted proteins | sample MpolbnodulesMG_FD_207738 | JGI IMG/M metagenome (GOLD analysis project Ga0315915, IMG submission 207738) | Medicago polymorpha root nodule microbial communities from Los Angeles, California, United States - branched nodules | ecosystem: Host-associated > Plants > Roots > Nodule | place: USA... | reverse complement strand
CTTTACTTTTTCGTAGCTACGTGCTTCGGTTTTCTTCTTCTTCTACCTTTCTGATTTTCAGAGGTTTTTCATACTCTGTTTCTTCTTGCATTTCTTCATTGATTTTCCTTGGTCATGGCTCCTCGTAATCAAGGTCCTGATCAAGAATCTCCCCTTTATGTTCATCCGAGTGAAGGTCCTTCTTCTCTAACCGTTTTGCCAAAGCTTGATGGTTCCAATTATCTGGCTTGGAATCGTTCCATGAAGCGTTCTTTGGGCACGAAAAACAAGCTTGGTTTCATTGATGGTTCTATAGAACATCCTGATATTGATGATCTCAATCGAAATGCATGGGAACGTTGTAATCATTTGGTGCAATCTTGGATCATCAATTCAGTTTCTGATTCAATTGCTCAAACTATTGTCTTTTATGACACTACTTATGAGGTATGGCAAGATCTTCATGAACGTTTTTCCAAAGTTGATCGCATACGTATTGCAAATTTGCGTTCTTCCATCAATAATTTGAAACAAGGTACTAAGTATGTTCTTGCGTACTTCACTGAGATGAAGGCATTATGGGAGGAACTTTCATCACACAGACCCATTCCCTCTTGTGTCTGTGTTCATGCTTGTCGTTGTGATGCTACTAGGGTTGCTAAGATCTAGAGAAATGAAGATCAGATCATGTAGTTTCTAACCGGTTTGAATGATAATTTTGGAGTTGTTAAAACTCAGGTTCTTCTTCTTGATCCTCTTCCTTCTCTCAACAAGGTGTATTCACTTGTGGTGCAAGAAGAAAGTAATAACTCTTTGCCTTCTTCAGTATCTGTTTCTGATGATAGTACCATTCAATTGAATGCTTCTGAGGTTGAGAAATCACAATGGCGTGGTAAAGGTTCTTTCTTCAACTCTCAGAAACCTACAAGATATTGCACTTTTTGTCACAAAACCAATCACACAATTGACTTTTGTTATCAAACACATGGTCACCCTAGTTTCCTTAAGCAGCAATCCAGAGTAAATGTTGCTTCTCATGATGTTCCTGATGATAATAGCTCAATGGATCATGGTTTGGAGGTTTCCACTGGTTCTTGTAATGGTTTGTCTCCAGAGCAATATACTCAGCTTGTATCCTTGCTGTAAAAGGAAAATTTGGTTCCTTTAGCATCTCTTCCCTCTACTTCAGATGCTACCACAAACCATATCCAAGCCACTCCTCTTATTTCTACCAGTTTTTCTGCTTCTTCTCCAGTTAATGCAGGTATACCTTCTATTCCAAATTACTGGCTTCTGGATTCAGGAGCAAATGAACATATATGTGGCAATATTTCCTATTTTACTTCTTTTCATAGAATTAAACTTGTTGTGTTAGCCTTCCAAATTAAACCACTATACTTGTCCATTATGCTGGTAACGTTGTTTTTACTCCTCAATTTTATCTCACAAATGTGTTATATTCACCTTTATGTCAGTTGAATCTCATGTCTGTTGCTAAACTTTGTGAGTCCTTATCATGTGTTTTGAATTTCTCTCATGGCAAGTGCCTGATACAGGACCAAACTTCATTGAAGATGATTGGTTTGGCTAATCAAGTGGATGGTCTTTACAGATACACTCCTGCTTCTAATGCTTGTTCAAACAATTTTATGCTTTCCACAAATAAATCTTGTAATTCTTCATTTTCTGATAGTTGTAATTCAAGCAATTGTATTCATGTTGCTGCCTTATTGCATTTCAGACTTGGTCATCTCTCTAATCAAAGAATGAGCAAGATGTCTCATTTGTATCCATCTATTGTTCATAATAATAAAGATATTTGTGACATTTGTCATTTTTCCAAGCAAAAGCATTTACCTTTTTCTTCTAGTTTGTCTCATGCTTCTGCTAATTTTGAGTTTCTTCATTTTGACATATGGGGCCCCATTTCCATTTCATCTGTTCATGGTCACAAATATTTTCTCACCATATTGGATGATCATAGCAGATTTCTTTGGATAATTCTTTTAAAATCAAAGTCAGAAGTTTCTAATCATGTGAAAAATTTCATTCTCATGATCAAAACTCATTTTCAGATCACACCTAAATTTGTTAGATCAGATAATGGGCCTGAGTTCCTTCTTCATGATTTCTATGCTTCTCATGGTATTGTTCATCAAAAGTCATGTGTTGAGACTCCTTAACAAAATGGTCGTGTTGAAAGGAAACATCAACATATTCTTAACATTGGTAGAGCCCTTTTGTTTCAATTCAAACTTCCTCCTTCTTTTTGGTCTTATGCTGTTCTCCATGCTGTTTTTTTGATTAATAGAGTCCTTACTCCAGTTTTAAACAATATGTCTCCTTATCATGTCATGTTTCATAAACTTCCTGATATACAACTTTTCAAAGTGTTTGGTTGTCTGTGTTTTGCTTCCACCCTACAATCTCATAGGTCCAAACTTCAACCTCGTGCTAGAAAGTCTTTGTTTTTAGGATATAAACCTGGATATAAGGGTTACCATCTTCTTGATCTCAACAATAGAGAAATTTTTGTATCCAGGCATGTTACTTTCCATGAAAACATTCTTCCTTATAAATTTACTCCCTCCTCAACTTCTGCTAGCTGGGAATATTTTTCTTCTTCAACCACAGACACTTTGACTCCTATTCATGATTCTACTTCAACCCCTCCTGCTCCTCTTTTCCTTGATGACCCTCTTTCATCTTCTTCATCTGTCCCTCCTTTACCTAGAAATTCTACCAGAAATAAAACTACACCTTCATATTTGCAAGACTATGTATGCAATAGTTTTCAATCCACCACTTATCCTATTTCTTCTTATCCCAATCATAATAAATTGTCTACTAATCACTCTTCTTTTGTTTTCTCCTTACATACACACAATGAGCCCAAAACTTATGTTGAAGCTAATAAATTTGACTGTTGGAAGAAAGCGATGCAAGTTGAGTTGATGGCTCTTGAACAAACTGGCACTTGGAATCTTGTGGATTTACCTCCAAATGTAAAACCCATAGGATGCAGATGGGTTTTCAAAATCAAGCGTAATGCTGATGGAGGCATTGAGAGATGCAAGGCACGTTTAGTTGCAAAAGGGTACACACAAATTGAAGGCCTTGATTATTTTGATACATTATCCCCAGTTGCAAAGCTCACTACTGTCAGAATGGTCATTGCCTTAGCCTCCAGTAAGCATTGGCATCTTCATCAACTTGATGTTAATAACGCTTTTCTTCATGGAGATTTACAGGAAGATGTTTACATGTCTTTACCTCTTGGCATTTCAGTTAAGAACCCTAACACAGTCTGTAAACTCAACAAATCTCTCTATGGCCTCAAACAAGCCACTAGGAAGTGGTATGATAAACTAACTTCTGTCCTCATTCAACATCACTATACTCAAGCTAATTCTGATCATTCTCTTTTTATCAAGCAAACTGGTACTTCATACACTATTTTGCTTGTATATGTGGATGATATTATCCTTGCTGGTGACTCTTTAGAAGAATTTACATCCATTTAATCTATTTTGGACACCTTGTTCAAAATTAAAGATTTGGGACAGTTAAAATTCTTCCTTGGACTTGAAGTGGCTCATTCTCATCTTGGCATCTCTATTTGTCAGAAGAAATACTGCTTATATTTACTTGCAGATTCAGGAACTATAGGATCTAAGCCTGCATCCACTCCTTCTGACCCTTCTCTCAAGTTACACAATGATGGTGCATTACCTTATGCAGATATCTCCTCATACAGAAGGCTAGTTGGTAGACTACTTTATCTAAACACCACTAGACCCGATATTACTTATATCACACAACAATTAAGTCAATTTCTTTCTGCCCCAACACATACTCATCATGTTGCTGCATTAAGAGTTTTGAGATATTTGAAGAACTGTCCAGGCAGAGGTTTATTCTTTCCCAGAGATTCCCCTCTTCACTTGCAAGGATATTCAGATGCAGATTGGGCAGGTTGTGTTGATACTAGGAGATCCATCAGTGGTCAGTGTTTCTTCTTAGGGAATTCATTAATTTCATGGAGAACAAAGAAACAAATAACTGTTTCTAGACCGTCTTCTGAGGCTGAGTATCGTGCTCTAGCTTCAGCCACTTGTGAGCTTCAATGGTTGATTTATCTCCTTCAAGATCTCCATGTTCCATGCACCAGACCTCCTGTACTTTTCTGTGGCAACCAGAGTGCTTTGTAGCCACTAACCCTGTATTTCATGAACGTACCAAACACTTGGAGATTGATTGCCACATCATGCGAGAAAAGCTACAGTCTGGCATCCTCAAACTTCTTCCAGTTTTCTCTCAAGAGCAAGTTGCGCTATTGGATAATACACATAATAAAGATATAACTTGCGCCTCAAGCAATTGAACTTAGAGTGTTTTAGTTACACTATAGTACAACATTACTTCAGTAGCTTATCATGTACACACATATTTGTATATAAACCAATTATACCTTCAGTTACAAGTAATGAGAATAAACACTTTCCATTCATACTATTTCTCTCTTAATAACTCTCTTTTGAACATTTTCTCTAACACTTACTTCCTAATTGGATTAAATCAATGTGGGTCCTACAATTTGAAAATATAACCCACATAAAGTAGCGGAATATACATTGATTTCACTCAATAAGCGAATGCTTGAGAGAGTATTAAAAAGAGAGTGTTGCTAACCTTCCTCCATATATATTAGAATAAATGAGAAATAAATATTTAAACTAATTTCATTTGGCATTCATTTGGCTTGGGAAGAATTCTCGTAGAAGTTTTTTTTTTACGATGATAAATTAGCCCACCGAAATTTTCTATAAAAGTTAATTTTGCATGGTTGAAAAAGTCTAAAAGAACTGAACTTGTCGTTGTTTATTCCGTACCATAAACCATTTGCACTTAATATATTATTATTTTGCCTTTATCTTATAAGATTGAAGGAAGTCAACTGGTTGACAAAAGATTGGGTCAAACTGAACCAGCTCGTATAGATAGTTTTTTTTTTTTTTTAGTTTTTTAAGGAAGCTTGTAGATATAGTTTAAGCACAGCGAAGCCAATACTGGCATAATATTCATATTTCTATACTTATAACCAGCAATGTTTGATTAAAAGACCCAGCTAATATGTAGTAAGTAATAACTAAACAAATAAAAATAATTTCCCAACCAAAAATCTTCAACTACATTTATTTTATACCATCAATCAATTATCTGAAAACACAGTAAAACTAATTCCTTGAACTGAATTGATTGTATATTGCACCGGGTTCAATCAGAATTCTGTAGTTAAACGTGTTTAGGAAAAAGTAATACTAGCATGGATGACCCGAAAACTCATTGTATTGCACCTCTTTTTTCTTAAAAAATAAAAATTGAACTGCATTGACAAAAAACTGTTGCTTACACATTGAAAAGAAACAAACAAAACAATAACAAGAGAAAAGGGAAGAACATGAAGCAGAATCAAATAAATAACATGGTTCCATAAGCCCAGTATAGCAACTAATTACTATCTTCCAGAGAAAACAGTAGTAGCAAAAGAGTAGGTAGAATTACATTCCACATTGCTTTGTGTTCCTTGACTAGACATAGTGTCCAACCTTGGCATCATATTGATATTACTATCTGTAACATTATCATCATCAACACTGAGAAAATCAACAAGAATCATTCTTGTACCTGGTGGCTCATCCACTCTCACACGCCCTTCAAGCATATCAACCACTCTAGCCATACTAGGCCTCAACCTTGGCTTCTCTTGCACACACCATAAAGCAACATAAACCAATTTAACCACCTCACCCTCATCAACACCGCCACATTCCATTAACCTATGATCAACGATTTCCATGATTTTCCCTTGTTTCACTTTCTCATTTACAATCTTTGGAAAATATTGCCATTTCCTTTTTGACTTGTCCTTTTCATCTTCAACTAAACACACATTTTTTCTTCCTCCAACAATCTCTAATAAAACCATCCCATAACTATATACATCAGTTTTATCTGAAATACCCTTTTCTAGAAGCCATTCAGGTGCCATATAACCTCTTGTTCCTCTAATTGTAGACACCGCTTGACTTTCGTCTTTACCAGTAAGCTTTGCAAGACCAAAATCCGAAACAAGTGCTCTAAAAGTCTCATCCAATAGTATATTTTCTGGCTTTATATCAAGATGTAAGATCCTTGATCTGCAATCGTGGTGAAGATATGCAAGTCCTTTAGCAACGTCAATTGCGACTTTATACCTCAAGTTCCACGACAAGCATCCACCGGGACGTGGACGCCTTTGCGAATCCCTTTTCGGGAAAATCCAACAATCTAATGATCCATTTGATACATAATCATAAACAAGGTACCTAGGAGCTGAAGAAGAATTACAATACCCAAAAAGTCTCACAAGATTCACATGATGAACATTAGCTATAGCTGCAACTTCTGATTTAAATTCTCTTGCTCCTCTTTCTTCTGCATCAATTCTTTTCACAGCAACCGAAGTTCCATCATTGAGAATGCCTTTGAAAACCGAAGCCGAAGAACCTCTTCCAATAAGTGATTGAAATCCATCCGTTGCTTCCTCAAGCTCATTGTATCTGAACTTTGTTGGAACCCCTGCAACTTTTCTTAAGAAACTGTACTCTATTCGAATCTCTTGACCTTCAGATTTCAACTGTGATTCCAATATTCTCCTTCTGCGTTTGTAGATTAAGCTGAGAAAAACAAAACCAAATACTGCAAGGATCACAGCAACGCCAGCGCCACAGATGAGGAAGAAAGCCTTTGACAGCTTTAACAAGACACGAGCAATGATTATGATGATAATCAGTGTTATCACTGATATAGCAGCGATTATATTCACTCTCCTATCTTCCATATCAGAACTTCACATTTTCTGTTTTATGGTAAAGATGGAATGGAAGATAAAAGATGAATTATTAAATTTCTCACCTTTGTAATATTCTTGTGAGAACATGAAGAGTTGATTAGTTCAGCAGTTTTGCTTGCAATTACAGATAAAGGATGTGCAACTTTCATTTGAATATATTTAACTAAAACAAAGCGTGGACCATTTCCACTTTCAAAACCTCTAAAAATTTAAAATATTTGGTAGATTATAAACAGAATACATATTCATATACATACACTTTCTTGTAAATAATAGACTTATTCAAATACATTGCTTTTCCACTCAAAGGCAAATAAGACTGTGAATTTTGTGTAGATTTTCAACTTTATAAAAAATTAGTGCGGAGAAAATGGCACATGGGACCAAAGCATACTCAACATTTATGTGATTTAGAAGGGGTTAATTACACTTTTGACTCCTAAGTTTCTCGTAAAGTTGTGATTTTAACTCAAAAAAAAAACAACTCTTTCTAAGCCCCCTAAGTTTACTTTCTATTACAATTTTAGCCCCTCATGGCAATTTTAGCCCCCTAAGTTTACCTTTTGACTCGAAATTAGGGGGACTGGAAAGTAAACTTAGGGGACTAAAAATTGCTATGAGGGGCTAAAATTGCAACAAAAAGTAAACTTAGGAGCCTTGAAAAGAGTTGTTTTTTTAGGAGGCCAATATCACAACTTTGAGAAATTTAAGGAGGAATTAAACCGATTTAGAATTAACACATAACATAACACTATCAAAATAATAGGTAGCTGAAACAAAAATTCTCCCAACATGCAAGTAGCTCACGAGCAACAATAATTATATGGCAGCAAATACAACAAAACAAACGCACAAGTGGCATAGATATTTTAACGTGGAAACCCTCAAAATAAAGGTAGAAACAACGAGTTATCCCGACCAAAGAAATTGTTACATATCTTAGGATCAAAAGGTGAAGATTCATTTTATATGGTGAATAAAATCCATAACCAACGCAATTCAAGTATTTAACGAATTTTTGCTTATAAAATCAAGAAATATTTGATAATAACACTACAATGTTTTTTCTTTTAAGCAACCTATTAACTAGATACTCATCTTATAGGATGAATAAGTGGTGTTCCGAGGTTTGAACCTTAGCCCCGAATATTACTTACAATATTCCCTATCAATTGAGTTATACTTACGATGATTGAAAGTTGTTTCTATCTTTTGAATAAGTAATATTTTATGTTTTGAGTGATGTCATTAATTTTTGTAAAGCACCCTTCCAGTCCAGTCCAGATTACATACTTCGCAACTATGTTGTTAGAAAGGTCGTGAAGTTTGTAGTCTTTTTGTGCTCTATTTGTCCAAAATCCATTTTTATTGATTTGTTTTGGTTCATATATTGCATTTGCATATGTTGAATCGAATCATTCAAGCTCGTGGGTGTTTGGCTCATGAAAATTTGTTCAAAATCTATTCTTTAGTGTTTTGATTTGATTTATGTATATTTTGAATTGTATCAAACAAGTTCTCAGGTGTTTGACTCATGAAAAGTGAATTTGAACCGATTCAATATTCTATGATACTATTCAATCTTCATCTGGAATTATTTGATATGATTCAAACATTATCTGATACTATTCAATCTTCATTTGGAATTCTTTGATACGATTCAAATATTCTCTGATACTATACAAGCTTCATCTGAAATTCTTTAAAATGATTCAAATATTCTCTGATACTATTCAATCTTCATGACAACCCGAATTTCACATTTTACACTATTTAATCGATTGAAGATTTTGATGATTCAATTCAAACCAATTTTTCAGTGTTATTTTGAGCCAAACTTACTCCTATCTCACTCAACTATATATACTCTCACTCACACATTTTTCTATTGATTGAAACAATAAATAGACTCTAAAATCTCCAAACTCTCTATCTCTGCATCTTCTTTAGATTAAACACTTTTTTCTAAGATTTTGGTAGAGTGTGAGGTCTAGATTGTTAGGGTGCTATAAGATTTGTAAGATTTGTTTCTCTCAAGGGTCTTGGTGGTGGATCAAGAACCTGAAGAAAAGAATGAACTTTTCACCTCCAAAGGGTTTTGGGGGTTGTTTCTCAACTACTTAAGGTTCAAGAGGATCAAAGCTTCGGACATAGCAAAAACGAATTCTCATAGTAGAAGTTTAAAGGATTGCATGGAAGCTTGAGATTCGAAGACCCTGTGGCTGTCCAATTTCAAGAGGTCTTAAAGATTGGATTGCGTGTGTGGTTGCTTAGCATAGAAGATTAAGGAATCGAATGAATCTTTGTAATCATACACTTGTAAACATTTTCATCATAGTAGAAGACCGTGATAGAGCTGTTTTCTATCACATAGAGAGGATATCCTCATAACGAGGATGAAAAAGGGGAACCTTTATAAATCTTGGTATTCTTCTCTCTCTCTTATCTTTTTAATTTCAGTATTATATTTTTACGTATATAAATTCATTGCATGAAGTGATTATTAATTGATTGTGAGTTTACTTTTTACCAAAACCTAATCTCAATTTCCTTAATTGAGATTTTACAAATTCAATTTTCTCACAATCAAGGTTGAAAATTAACTTCGAACAATTACTTCATATACCTTGTGTTCATCTGTAGTTAGTGTGATTTATTGTTAATAAGTTTGGTTTGAGATAGTTTAATTTTGTGATTTGAATTTGTATGTTGATTGTTGAATTGTCAATAAGATTCAAAACTTATTCATAATTGGATATTTATTTCTTTACCTTGTTTTTATGCATATCATTATATCAAAGCATAATCCAACCGTCATCATCATTTTTCTAACTCACCCTTGCGTGAACTCTTCTAAAACTGAAAAACGCTATTCACCCCGCTTCTAGCGCACTCTTGGCGTTGTCATATAGACTAACATGGATCACTACATTAATGTTTTTATTTATGAAGGATCGCTACATTAATATTGATGAGCTTTATTTAATATATTTAAATATTAGGTTAAATATACTTCTGATCCTTATAAATATCACAACTTTTCACTTTAGTCTCTCTAGAATATTTATTCGAGTTTTAGTCCTCCAAAAAATTTCAGTTCACACTTTTGGTCCTTACTTTTAAGTAAAATCATGTGTACTCTTCAAAATTTTGAATGAGTATTGCAGAAAAATTTATAGTATTATAACAATATCTCACAAATAATTTAAAACTTTTAACAAATTAATAATTAAATATGAATTTTCATGGAAAAAAACATAAAGATATATTTTGTTTGAAAATTCCATTTTTTACTTAAAGAGATTAATACAATATTCTAAATATGACTATGAAAATTATTTTAGAAATATTAAAATGAAAAGTTAAAATTATTTTAAAGAGATTAAAATGAAAAGTTAAAATATTTAAGAATAAAAAAGAGTGATGGAAGAAGAGCAATAAATAACGGTACAGAACCTAAACCCAAACACAAACCCTACCGCCAAACCAATCCTGACCTAAAATAAATTTCATTGCTCCACGGCCGAGCTAGACCAACCATAACCATAACCATAACCATAACCATGGGCACTTCTTCCGAAAACGCCGCCGGTGGTGGCCGAGGCACCGCCGTTCCCAAAGAAGTCGACTACGCGAATTACTTTTGCACCTATTCCTTTCTCTATCACCAAAAAGAAATGCTCTCAGATCGTGTTCGTATGGATGCTTACTTCAACGCTGTTTTTGAAAACAAACACCACTTTAAAGACAAGGTTAGTATCCTTAACTGAACTGGGTTTGGGTTTGGGTGATGAAATTTGTTAAATAATAATGATAAGAAAATTGTGTAGGTTGTTTTGGATGTTGGTGCTGGAAGTGGGATTCTTGCTATATGGTCAGCTCAAGCAGGTGCAAAGAAGGTTTATGCTGTTGAAGCTACTAAGATGTCGGAACATGCTCGTGCGCTTGTTAAATCCAATAATCTTGAGCAGGTTGTTGAGGTTATTGAGGGTTCTGTTGAGGATGTTACATTGCCTGAGAAAGGTTTGTTTGTATGTGTATTATTAGTTTTAGCTTTAAGTTGTAAGTTTTGAATTAAATCGCGGTCGTGATTGTGTTATGATATTTGATAATGTGATTTTTTATGGTCAAATACCATAACTAAGACATCGGAAACCTTGAGAGTAAATCATCAAATTTGTTTCCGACTTTGTAGGACTCTATCAAATAAGTCTTGAAAATTATGAATATTTCAAAAAGGTCCTTAATTTTGTCAAATTTTACTCATTTTAGTTTATTAGTCTGTGAGGGACTAGATTGTTATTAAGTGGTTAAATATAGGGTCCAAATTGATAATTTGTGGTTAACATATAACAACTTTATTGATACTTCCTCCGGTCACTATTATAAGAAAGTATTATTTTTTCGGGTTCATTTAATAACTTATGTATATGGATTATAAACCAGATACATCAATTATTCAATGAATCTGAGAAAGGAATATTTGCTTATACTAGGGACCATCTTGACTATTTAATAGAGTCAGGGATATTTTGAGATATTCATAATCTGATTACCTATTTGAGAGTTTAGGGTTTAGGACTAGTTTGGTGATTTACGCAAAACCTTGATGTTGCGGCAACAATTGCAGTTGCATACTGTTCATAAAAAACCTTATATGAATTGTTAAATGTTGGTTGATGTGCCTTTGTGTATCCTTTGATTGCCTTAAAGTGTTTGTGTCTGTATGACTTGCAGTTGATGTTATCATCTCTGAATGGATGGGTTATTTTCTTTTGCGAGAATCTATGTTTGATTCTGTCATATGTGCTCGTGACCGCTGGCTCAAACCAACAGGAGTGATGTAAGTATTGTTTTCTTCCCATAAACAAAAGAAGAGTTTTTTTTTTTATTAATTACAATGTATTGATGTTTTCTACCATGCTTCTTGATATGCACCTACTCCTCACTCATTTGAAAAAATAGATATTACTTGAATCGTTTTTTGAGATCTACTGACGTATTTTTAGTCACTTGTCTAAATATTTGACTTTATGTCTATACTATATATGAAAAATGTGGCTAGTAGTTAGTTAAGAAAGTTGAACTTAGTTATAACTTGTTGTTTGTTTGTCTTTTAAACTAAAAGCTGTACGTAAAGCAGAGGATGTTCTTTAGTTTGCATCAGAATAGGGTTAATCAGTATTGTTAAGTAGTGGTTATAGCATTGACAAATCACTATTATTCTGCGATACAATATTCATTGCAAAACATAGAGCCACTGTAACACTGTTGTATAACGGAATTTGAACAAACCGCTTTTTTCTGCTATCTGTATTTCTGCAATTAACAACACTGAGGTGAATTAAAAAAATAAGCAGTCATTAGTTAATAGAATACAGTACGAGAACGTGAACCACATAAGCTAATAATTATTTTCTAACTTGAGAATTGAATTGAAAAAAATTAATGAAAGAACACTTTATTTGAGAAAATAAGAAACAAGAGGATAGAAAAACTCTTCTCCAAGAGGATAGAAAAAATTAATGAAAGAACACTTTATTTGAGAAAACAAGAAACAAGAGGATAGAAAAACTCTCCTCCAAGGGTTTGCCCTTCACTATAATAGAGCCACTGCTCTATTCACCGAATGTTAACAAATCTGAATCCTTCCCTTCATAACACAAAACCTCCCTATTTTTACATGATAATCCTAACTACCCCAATTTGCACATTACCATGCTATTTTTACATTGACTTAACATGGCATGTTTTGCTTTACCATGCTATTTCCAGCACATTACCAACAGAGATATTGACATGTATCAATGATTTGGTAAACTATGAAGGTATCTGCTTCATGAAAATGAAATGGTTCTGATATAAAGATTCATTTTGTTAATGAGCAAATCTTTGGTGGCTTTTGGTGTTACATTTGCAATTGATTTAAAAATATTTATTTTGTAGGTATCCTAGTCATGCTCGCATGTGGATGGCACCCATTAGGACTGGGATAGTAGAACAAAAGTTGGGCGATTACCAGTCAGCTATGGGCGATTGGCACAACTTTGTCGATGAAACAAAAGCCTTCTATGGTGTTGATATGAGCACTTTGGCAAAGCCTTTTGCTGAGGAGCAGAGGAAATACTATCTACAGGCAAGTTATATACTTTGTACATCTTAAGTGTACTTTATTGTTTCAGTTACATAGAATTTTTGTTATGGTTGAGAGTATATCAGCCCTACATTATGTGCTGGCTTGTATAGACACAAAATTGACATGTTCTATGGAGTTGAACAATCCTAATCCCCACATGGAATTCCTTTTGGTTTGATTGTCGTACGGTCCATGCTGTAGTGTATAAAAGTGTAATTGTGCATTCCCAAGAACAAGAACATCAACATGTGTCGGTGGGTCAGGCCACTTGCATGAAAAACCTAATTCAGAAGTACTTCATTCACCCACTCATAAACCAAGTTCAGAAACCGTCTTATAGCCTTTTCATTGTGCAAGAGTGAATCCCCTTGATCCAAAAGCCCTTGCTTCCATGCAATCATGAACTTTGCTGTGGCTATGCAATAATGCAACTGTGTAAGTGGCTTTGGAATTGTATCAAGAGCGCTGTCAAATTGAGGCGTTATAGCACGAATGCTTAAGGAATTTTGATGAATCTGCAATGAAAACCTAATTTCTATCCTTGTTCCACTGTAAGGGACATAGCAGCCGCTATTGTATTTTTGGTCAGAGGATGTAGCAGAAATACCAGAAAATAGATAGTTTCAGGGTTTTCCTTTTTATTTAATGATAAAACTAAAGAGTTAGCTTGTATGCTGCACATGACTCCTTTTTAGTATAGTAAAACTGAAGAGTCACACTTCTCTCTTCATGTGTAGTGAAACTGCAACCTTTCAATATTTAAGTGGATTTTTCTCTACCTCAATTTTATTTCAACTAGTCCTCCTCCATCCCAACTCCCTTTCAACATGTCCTCCTCCATCTCCAGTGAGTCTCCGACATATCTCCTTTAGTTTTTATTATATGTAATACCTTTAAAACTCTCTTTTTTCCACTGTTGCCGCTACATCTGCTTGCTGAAACTGGAATAGCAGCCACAATTTCCCCAATAGCGAAGCTTGGATAGCATTGTGGTTTTCATAGCAGATTCATCATATTTCACTGTGCTATAGTGTTGCTATTTGACAACACTGTTCTGTAGGTCCAATTCATTGGCGAAATAGACAACACTGTTCTATAGGTCCAATTCATTGGCGATATATATATATATATATATATATTGTTCACGTATGTAAACACAAGTTAATTACAACGGGTGAGCTGCTCAATGAAACGTCCTAGATGGAGTCACAAGAGCACTCTTAAGAAGTAAATGAATGATACTCTGTTCTTTTCTGCCTGGAATGATCTGTCCCATCACATCTAAATGTCCCCCTTTTA
>Ga0315915_1006449_pt1 | contig 14310 bp, 9 predicted proteins | sample MpolbnodulesMG_FD_207738 | JGI IMG/M metagenome (GOLD analysis project Ga0315915, IMG submission 207738) | Medicago polymorpha root nodule microbial communities from Los Angeles, California, United States - branched nodules | ecosystem: Host-associated > Plants > Roots > Nodule | place: USA... | reverse complement strand
ATTTTTTTTAGGGATTTAGGGATGACATTTAGGGATTTGAGATTCAAATTGGGGATATTGATTTTTGGTTCAGGGACTAAAGTGACCATTTTCTACTTTCACTTTAGTCCTTTTGACACATTTAACAGAATTATTTAACGTCAGGGACTGAAGTGATAACGGAAGTGCAGAGTCAGGGACTTCTTTGTATTTAATCCGGAGTCAGGGACCTATGTGACAGCGAGGTGCAGAGTCAGGGATTAAAGTGACTATTTGCTCATTTTTTTAATTTTTTTTTGGTTGCAGGTTAAGAATCTATTTGAGTCGGATAAAGGCACACAAACCCCTTGGACCTTGATTCTCTATTGTCAATTAAATCCCGCAGTCACGCTGTTAAGTTAGGGTCCGTTTGATGGTCAAAATAAGAGACAAGATATGATACATTAATCCTAACTTGCTGAAATCTCATTCATTTCCTTTGTAATTTCCATATTGAGTATATGCTGGGTTAGAAATTATCCTGATATGATTAGAAGATCATTCATTATTTATTATCTTGATATTCTGCCATTTTTAAAATATTGTCATTTTTAAAATGATGATAGCTTGTATTTTCTATTATAATTAATAACATGTCATTTTTACAATATTTAATTAATTATGAGAACAATTTTTTCATTTAATTATAATGATATCCTGTTAGTTTTCACGTGCACATCAAACACATGATATATTTAATTTTATCATGTCTTTATCACATCCTATCTCTATCCAATTTTATATCTTATTCTGCCTCTATCCTATTCTGACCATCAAACGAACCCTTAATGTCGATCGTCATATTTAATTAATGGCTGAGATCTAGTTTTTCTAACTCAACACAAAACACAGGAGTCAATCTCTTTCCTCTCGTCAATCTTTCCATTCCTCTCCAAAACATTAATTACTAATGGAGAAGTCAACATGAAACACTAACAAATCTGGTAGTTTTGTGCGTTCTTTTCCATCTTCTTAAGGTTCCGAATCTGATTGCGTCAAATAAATAGAGCAGATCCGAAAATAATTTGGATGATTGATCACACCATTGTTGTTCAGATTCTGATTGCTTTTATGTTTGGATTTCTCAACCTCAGTTGATCGAAATTCTCACTGGTAGAATGAGAATTGATTTTAGTTTGAACGTTGACAGCTGCTACCACATAATTACTTCTCAACAAAAGTAATTTTAACCTTTATTTATTTTCCAGTGAATCAGTAGAGAAAAATTGGAAAAGTCAATACACAATACACTGTCAGTAGAAAAATTGGAAAAGTCAAATCTCAGCCATTAATTAAATCCGACGATTGAGATTAACTTGATAGCGTGAATGCAAGATTTAATTGACAGCAGAGAATCAAGGTCGAAACCCCTTTCAATCATATTCTCTCTGTTTTTTATATCGATTAATTTATTTTCTTTCAATACTTGATAAAAAATTACAATAACAAACGTGCCCCAATTTGAGAGCACTACTAATTCCAAACGGAACTCCCGATCCGCAACTAATCGGCGCAGAAAACGATAACATTCAATCTCACCCGTTCATTGACCCAACTCAATCAACGAACAAAAACCCACCACCTCACCGATCTGCACCTCACCCAATCCACCAATCACAACCATTTCCTCATTCCTATATATTCCATCTCTCTTTTCTTCATCCTTCATTCAATTCTCAATTCATTCACCACCAACACACGCAATCTCACACACTCAATCGTTTTCCACCAGAAATCTTTCGATTCAGATCCATGGCTCCCAAGGCAGAGAAAAAACCTGCAGAGAAGAAACCCGCGGAGAAATCACCAGCAGAGAAAAAGCCAAAAGCCGAGAAGAAGATATCGAAAGAAGGAGGCGAGAAGAAGAAGAAGCGCGTGAAGAAGAGCGTTGAAACCTATAAGATTTACATCTTCAAGGTTCTCAAACAGGTTCATCCTGATATAGGTATTTCTTCAAAAGCTATGGGAATTATGAACAGTTTCATCAATGATATCTTTGAGAAACTCGCTCAGGAAGCTTCCAGATTGGCTCGTTACAACAAGAAACCGACGATTACGTCGAGGGAGATTCAAACCGCCGTGCGTTTGGTTCTTCCTGGTGAATTGGCGAAACATGCTGTTTCTGAAGGAACTAAGGCTGTTACCAAATTTACGAGTTCTTGAATTAGTTTATAGGTTTTTTTATGTTTTCAGATCTAGAATTATTCAGATGTAGATTTGGTTCGGTGTTCTGAATAGTTTTAATTTTAAGCGGTTTCTATGAATAAACTATGACTTTTGGCTTCGATTGTTTGATTCTCGATCCTTTTATGTGCAAATTAATGATGATTTGGAGAATGAATTTTGAATCTCTACATGTATTAGAAAACACAATTGAAATTGCCTGAATTTGAATTCGACACTTTTCTGAATTTTGGTTTCATCGATTTGATTTAACGAACGATTTTTGTGTTTTCAATTACTTTCGGACAATGATAATTTGGGTTTTTCGATTGTTCTTCGAGAATAATTTGGATACATTGCTTACATAAAAAAACTATATTAAATTTAACCGCAAATATTAGAGCTATTTAGGCGTCAGAAAATTCGTAATCGTTCAGATATTAAACTTGGTATGATTTAAAAATTACGGTACAAAATTAGGACCTTTGGTTGAAGAAGCTCCCTTTATTACGGTTTGATGCCTCATTTGAATTTTAGTATTTGCCTCCAGAGTATTTTTTTTCTTCTTTCTAATGTTATTGGTTATGCACCATGATGGAAAACATTGATGTTGGAAATATTGCATTTTCATTCGCAATGCATGATGATGATTTTTGCACTCTGTTGCTACTGAGAATGATTTACTGCTGTAGGTTACCAAGTACAAAGTTTTTTTGAAGACATAGGTTACCATTTTGTCAAGTTGATTGCATTTGTGCAATCTGCCTCAACGTTTTTTGATAACATTTGTAGAATGCCCAACTTCTAGATATGCTTGAGCTCTGTTACTATGTTGTATTATTGCTACTAAGTTTACCTGTATAAAATCCAATGGCTTTCTGCCAGTGTTTATCTTTATAGATTTGATTTCACCTAAATGAACAATAACAGCCCAAGAGAAAATAAATTAATGAGAATATATATTGCTTCGGCATAAAATTCAATGTCATATACCATTGCTTATCTTTCTGCCGCTGCAGTTCTCTAGTGTATTTGTAAATGAATTTTTTATCCCTCGATTATACATTAGAAGCATCAGCAAGTAAATTACCAGAAGTAAGTGAAACTTAAACTCAACATAAATTGTGTTAATCAATTTTGTGAATGAAAAACAATAAATAATTTGTAACAGCTCAGTTTGCTTGTTGGTATCAGAAGCCACAAATGCTTAAAAGTGTTCTTGCTGCTTAACTGCATTTCTGTAGTATTTTTCACCTTATATGAATTATTTCTCCTTCTTAATGTGTTAATAGTCAATACCATCTGAATTGCAACCATCATTGTTTTGAGTTTCAGTCTCATGTAGGAACAATTGTTTCATAAAGGTCATTCGATCAAATCCAAGCATCTTCAGTATTAGAGATTCAAGACAACAATTCTTTTTTTGTGTTGATCATGTGCCCTTTCTGATTGGCTCCGCTATATCACTTTTTTCAATGTTTTCTTCCCATCTGTTTCAATTCATATGTTTTTGAAGTTACATAGTTTAGAAACAAGTAGTTCAAACTCTTTTTTTTGAAGTAGTTTAACTCATTAATGTTTTGCTACATAGTAAAATATTCCATCATCATTAATATAAGATATCTTACTTGTTTTTTTTTACAATTAAAGCAAAATGTATATGAGTTGTATAAGTGTAATCTAGCGTTGTAAGGACCACTTATTAGTGGTGCAGAAACTCAAAGTAGATTTCTTAAAATAAGACCATGAGATACTCTTATGTCTTTGCAATTCAGTTTATAAGAATTCATATAATGAAAGCTTTTGCTATTTGGGGGATGCAATCTGAGTCTCTGTGTAATCTGTCCGGACATGTGGTTCATCAGTTAATGTAGTATTAGTTTGATTTCAGACAGTAGCAGTAACAATACTGTTTTTGTGATCTGCTATGTTATTTTTCATTTCAGTTTTCTTAACTTGTAAAAATAAAGATGTTTACAAGTTGAATTTGGAAAGTGTTTACTTGGGTTAAAGTACTCTTACATTATAAAAGTTGTATTTTATGTTTATAGATTGAAATTAACAAATTTACATGTTTCAAATAATTCATGTGGGATTAAATGGTTTCTTGTCTTACATGATTTATCTATTTATTCATGTAAAACTTTGATACGCAATATATCGTTAAACTATCAACCTCGAGAAAAGGGAAGGTTTGTGTTGAAAAGACATTTTTTTTAAATTTTTAATAAATTAATTACACAATTTTCAAGACTTCATTGCTAGGTACTATGTGTTTGGTTTGACGTCTAAAAGAAAATTTATACTTTTTAATGCCAACCCCTATAAATTAGAAGCTAAAAATAGTGGCTTCTCTCCAAACATGAGTCTACTCCTAGTATAGTGCTGAAATAAACACATGATATATTTGACGCTTTAATGAGTGTTCTCAAGCCACTTTATTTGTATTTTTCATAACTTTTTTTTACTTAAGTTTCAGATAATATAGCCATTTTTGCGCTCATTTTGGCATACATACACAGTTTTCCGTATAAAAGGCTCAAGAGGTGCAAATGCCACAAGTGTGGAAACCATCTCAACTAGATTAAGACACCGATCTTCTTAATCATCTGCAACATCTCAAACAAAAGTATTATTAATAAAAAGAAAAAAATGGAACAAATAAGACTATAATTTGGGAATCCAGTCACAAAAAAAAAAGACTATAATTTGGGATTGGACCAAAACATCTACAATTGTAATTTTTTCATGTGGATAAAACAATATTATTCTCTAAGATATATTTTTTTTATGGTTTTGGTCCAATAATTCAAATATTTTGGTGAGTTATTTTTTATTTGTAGTAACTTTAAGACACACTTCCTGTTTTAGGTGAAAGGTAAAACTGAAAGAAATTTTGCTGCACCAAAACATAATATTTTGCATATGAGATACAAATAAGGTTTTTTCTTAATGATATTTAATATTGTTTCTATTGTTTTGTTTTATATTTCTATTTTCATATTTGTTATTGTTTTATCAATGATTCTCCAAAATGATTTTTTTTGTACATATTCTCCAAAATGAACTGTTCGCTTTAGAGTATCCTTGCCCGTAATATTACAAATGCATTAAATATTTATCATTATTATGTCACTTTGTTACATTATTTTAGAAATATATACACAAATGCTAGCTGAAAAACAACACTCCAAACAATAGAAAAATCACTTCTAAATTCTAAAACATATTAGTATATATTTGAGGAAGAATGGAGTATTAGTAGGGGTAATTGCCCACTTAATGGTATGAATAGGTCTGTAGTTGCATATACATGTCATATATTCATATCCTTTCTTCCTTCATTTTTTTCTTTTTCAAATCCCAAATCCAAAAACATTAAAACGAAATACCAAATTGTATAATTTTTCTCAACAATGTCTTCATTCGAGAATAATGATTCAATTTTACGAACTCAAAACAATGTATCATTTCTTTCTAATGTGAGGTCGACTATCTCTATTTGTTCGTTGTTTATTACGGAACAAAACTTATAGTTTATACGATCATAAATGTAACATAAAGGATGACAATATAACATGAGCATAATCTAAAGGTTAACGGTGTAAAAAGAATGTAACATAAAATATCAATTTATCCCCAAAAAAAATCAATTTAATTTTTTTATTGAATCAATCTAGAAAACTGGTTAAAATTAGAGGGTTACATATGTAATTTTGCATTATAAAAGTAGTTTTTTTTTTTTTTTTTTTTTTTATATTTTTATATTTTAACATAAGAGATGATAAAAGTATAATTTAAACATCTATCGATAGAGAAAAGTGTAATTTTCTCTGAATTTTTTTTAAAAAAATAATCACTTTTTTAAAATAGTAAAAGGATACCTAAAATGATCTTGAAAAAAAAAATCTACAATTAATTTTTTTGAAGTCAAACAAACAAAAAACTGAAACGTGTACGTTCCAAATTGGTTCTTACCCACAGCGAAGTTTCCGATTCCCTCCATTCTCACTATATAAACAAATTTTCCCCATTCCAACCAAATCGCTTATTTCAACGCGCTTTTCTCATAATCCAATTTCGCTTTCTTATCATCATCGATTAACAAACAAAACTCTCATATGGATTAATTAATTAATCTTCAATTAACAGAAAATCACACACAAATCAAATCACCCATTCGATTCGAATTCTTCACTTTCCATAACTTTTAGATCCATTTCGCATGTTCTTCGATCTTCGATCGGTTCCGATCGAACAAAGGCTTTCCCAATTTCGATCTGAAATCGCTTTTGTAACAATTAGGGTTTCAAAAATCACAGAATGATGTCTTCAATCTTCTTTCTATACAATTTGATTCCGTTTCACGGTGGATCTTCTTTTCATCGTTTTAAACATCTTGAAAAAAGTGATAGGCGTGGTAATCTTAGTTAACCTTACGCTTTTTTAGTTTCGTTTCGTTTTCCAAAGTTTTTTCATCTATTTTTTCGGAGTATTTCTTCTGGTATTGTGAATTTCGATTCGCGGTTGAATTTGAGGCTTTTGGTATTGCGTTGACTTCAAAGATCGTGAAAGGTTGCTGTTGTTTTGTTCCTGTTTTGAGATTTTCGCAATTTGAATCTACAAACGTCGTCGTTTAAGGTAAGATTAGGATGTAGCTTATTGCTTGATTAATTGTTTAATTAAGATAATGATTCTTGACCTAATTACTAGGTTGAATATAGGACTATGAATTTTCAATTTTGTATTGCATCATACACCCAGTGTCTTAGTGTTCAGCTACATTGCTTTTCTTTGCTCTAAAAAAGTTATCTGTGACAAATTTTTTAGATTTATCAGCTATGAATGGATAATTAGAGTTGTGTGATTTTGACACAAATTTTTGCTACAAATTATGTGGCTAATTAATGAATATAACAAGGTGTTGCAGCTCATTTACCAACAATTGAACACAATTAACCATCCTTTGGAACGTCACTTACCACGGTTTGCAAGTGTTCACAAATTAGTTGTGAAACTTTGTTATATTCATTAACCACCAACTTAATTGTGTCAAACCGGTAACTATCTAATTCGTTGTCGAAATTTGTTGTCTAACTCGAATTATCATTTCTTATGAATAATTAATAGTGTTCCATTATATTTATGTGAGACAATGTTAGATAGCAAGCAAATATGAGTAGATGTATAGTGGTATTGGTTATTGAACTCGTAGTTTTATAATTATACTTTGGTCTTGTTTCCTTCTTCTAACTTGTGGATTACTTCCTAATCATAGAGCTCAACATACCTATGCGTGGATTGTTTTACTTGTTAATGCTTGTTATGAAATTAGTTAATGTTTTTATTATTATTTCTAATATTTTGTTTTGTCGATTTGTTATTTGGGTTGTAGTGTGATCTTATACGATTGATGGACATCCACTCTCGTGCGAATGTTGTGGAGTGTGATATCATAAGTAAACTTGAAATTACTTTTGGTGGGTCGTTACATATACAAGATGATCAAAAGTTAGAACATGTATCTGATGATGATGAGGATGGTAGTAGTAACTGTTATATTGGGGAGGGACACATATGTGGTGGGTTTGAACGGGAAGAAACCACACTAAAAGTGAAGAGCTTGAAGGAGTGTTCAACCTTTCCTTATCCTGATACGGTGTTGCCTTCAAGCTCTTCTGATGATGAGGAGGCTGATGGAGCATTGACAGAGTCACTCTCTGAGCAATTTCCAGACTCGGTTTCTCAGCCGGTAAGCTCTAATTGTGTTCACAAATAAATCTTAGCAAGTTTAAGTATGCAAGCTAAAGAATGTAGTTTATGTTTGGTATCACGGTGGGTTGCCGAAATCATTATGGGCAACCGTGGTTTTGCAAAAGCTGTAGAGTTGCCGAAATCACTGTGGGATGCAAAAGCTACACTTTGTAGCTTTCACACAATCACGGTTGCTAACCATGATTTCGGCTAACCCACCATGTGATACAAACATAGACTTTATTTTGAAGTGGAAAGGACTTTTGACTCATTCACCAGATAGAAAGCTGCTCGCTCCAAGGGGGTGGAAAGTAGTTGGTTTGTTACATTAGCATCTAATTAAACGAGCATTTAACTGTTGTGCTACATTGTTTTGGTCGAGCATAATTGGCAGCTACACTATGCAGCTTTCACAAAATCACGGTTGCTTGACGTGATTTCAGCAAACCCTCCATATGATACAAAACATACACTTTATTTTAAAGGGGAAAGGGTTTTTACTCATTCAACAAATAGAAAGCTGGTGACTCCAATGGGGGTGGAAAGTAGTTGGCTTATTACATTAGCATTTAACTCAACATGCATTTAACTGTTGTGCTAGATGCATAGTTTTGTCGAGCATAATTGGCAGCTAATCTTTTTCGCATTTGCCGTCCTTTGCTTATTGTTTTTTGTTTTCTCTGTATTATATCACAGGCACCTGCAAAACTTGTATCTGCCATGAAGGGTAGCCGCGAGAAACACTTGGGATCGCAAATGAAATTGTCTGTTAAATGGGCCCCTGATGTGTATGATCCGGTACCAACATTGTCGTCACATACCGTCAGAACTAAGAAACAACATAAATCCCGGATCAAGAAGAGTGAAAAGAAAGGTGTAAAGAAAAGTCAGAAGGGCAGCTATTCTAAAGGGTGTAGCAGCAAAGATAAGAAGCAGTATCGCTACAGATGGCCAGAATCTTGTGGCAAAGGATTTGATGCTTCAATGGAATTAAATAATCTCGATGTTGCTGTCCATGATTCATACCATGCAATCAGCAACTCAAAAATACCAGCTACTGAAAGTCCTTGCCATGTCGGAGAAGCTATGAGTAACTTCCTTGATTTTGTCTCGTATATCAAGACTGCATAAGTCACTTGTTCGATTTTGTATCCTATATCAAGACTGCATAAATAATTAGTTTCCTGTTCGGTTGTGTGAAAGAGTTTTTTTTTTTGTTTACGGTTAAAAACTATTTAATGCTGGCCAATCAATCTATCTCTTGGAATTCAGAACATACAATGTACTATATGCACTATGTTCTTTTTGTGTTAAATAATGTGTGGCAACTTTTATATTTGGACAGTATCATTTCTAAGGTAAACGGTGCTGAAGAGCCTTTGATCCGTCATTTTCTCATTACCCTCTTAAGATTGGAATGGGATCAACTGACACTAATTTGACATTGAATCTCATTCGATCATTTTATTTAAATCAAAGACCTTTAACAAATCACTTCAATGTCATTAAATTAAATATTGTGATTTGTCTCAATTTTTCCCAGATAGCAGAGAGTCCCCTCTGTCTCATCAGTTAATATTGTGATTCCACTGAATTTGCGTTGAAGATGAACCATGTGCCTTTCAATTCGTACTTCAAAAACACTGAAGCCATCGATAGATACTGTCTGCTTTTCACCAGTTCATGAATTGATCTTGGAAAATCATGCAAGTGAGACGGATGATTTTAACTCTAGACATAGAACCATCTGGGTCATTGGATTTAAAATCACTTGATATGCTCTTGTTTGAATTCCTCGAAGTGAGTCACGTGCAGTTTTACAACATTGTTGCATGAACCGTCTCTCCTAGCACATCCTCAATTCACACCGTCTTCCTCTCTCCATTGCTTCCACCCTTCCAACACTTTCTTTTTTTGAACATCTCTTTCATTTAGCAATTTTCAGATGAATCATAAAGTACATCGGATTTGCTTTACAATTAATTTGTACAACCAGTGAGGGATGGCATATTCTTGTCGGTCTCTATGCTTAATTCCTAATTCCTTTGTGCTAAAAGCTTTTGATCCACTTTCTACACCTCTTCAGAACTGGGAAAAAAATATGATGTCGATGTTTCTTCTCCCCCAATTTCGAATAAATGAAACTAAATTAAATTAAATGTCATTGAAAATGGTACATCACCGAGAAGACACAAATCAACTAAATGAAACTGAGGTAAAAAAGAACGCAGAGATTCTTTTAAGGAAATTATACAGAGAAGGGTTGTGTGATTCATGGGTTTTAAAGTGTAGGGTTCTTTCTGAAAGCTCTAGATACTATGTTTCATGTCATTAATTCTTTTATAAAGATGCAAGTATACTCTACACTTGTCTCATAAATGAGGATCTTGTGTATCAGAAAACAAATGACTATTGATCTATGATATCAGAAAACATCTGACTATTGATCTAAGCTACGGTCCTCTCTATTATGAGGTGATAATTTTAATTGTTCGTCTATGCTTGAGACTTTTGTTTGCCTATGGGTGGTTGTTTGGTGTCTCGCTTGACAATTTAGTTAAGACTAATCTCATAATATGTGAGTCCCCCAACCAGTGTAGTATCAGAGCCTCAACTGGAATAGGTGGTGCATACGATATGAACTCGAATATAATAAAGAGTGATTAAAAGAAATCACTTAACCAGGGAAGTATCATAACTAAAAAATCAATTTATTGCTTTCACAGAAGATGAAAAGGTGAACTGTGGTGAAAAAGAGTTACGAACTTTTTTATACCAAAACACGAGTCACTTAACAATGCATTTTAACCTTAGCCATTTATTTTTATCCAATGGTTGAAAATCATTCCTCACACACTCATAAAAATCCCATTATCACCTGATATATCTATATACGTTTTTCTGACTTTTTCATTGTAAAAATGGTATACGATGAAAACCCATGTTACAAAGTACTAAAGTAATAATATATTTATGTTATGTTAGACCCTTGCACAAAGAATCAATCGGTTTCAAGCTGCAAGAGCAATGTCCGGCCAAAGATTGATGGAATCCATTATACACAGGTTTTGGTACGGGTGTGATTTTGTTATGAATAAAATGGAATCTATTCTAGGGGTTATGATGCTCTGAAATGTAAAGAGGGAAAATGTGTGGAATGATAATTGGTGACGAAATGGGAGTGGCCGTGTTTGGGGGAGATGCATTGTGTAAAGTTTAATTCTTATAAAAGTGAAGATGAATAAATCATGGGTCTAATGTCAAAATAATCATGGTAATAAAATCCCAAGTTAAACAAAAATGTTATTTGAACAGCAATTTAAGATAACAAAAATTCGACGACTTTTTTAAACAATTAACGTAGCTCACACATATGGGTAGTGAAGTGCTAAAATTAGTTAATATATGTATCAAGTGTCACAACTTATTATTAATCATCTATTGAATTTCATTAACCACAAATTTAAACATGATTAACCATGATTTCCAAGTGTTCACATCTCCATGTAGTTGGAACACCTGAAATCATGTCAATAATGTTCAAATCCGTGTTAATTAAATTTGATTGATGCTTAATGAGTTATCCAATCTTGATATACCCATTAACCACTAATTGAAAAGTGTTGACCACGTGTATGAACTACTACAATCGGTCAAAAAGTTGTCAAATTTTTTCCTTGTTCCAAATTATTTTCAAAAAATATTTATGTAAATTAAAATAACCTGCTGTAGGAGGAAAAACCATGTTGCATCACGATGTAGCAGCACTTATTGTGCTACCTGAAAGAAAATTGCTGTTACCAATATCTTACACAAAACAAGTGCAAGAAACACCAATATCTATAATCCGAAAATTGATTGCTTATTGGATAAGAATACTTGTCTAGAAGTAGTATCAAGGACAAACAAACACCATTGAAAAAGGATCCAAAACATTAAACAGCACAAGGTTATCATTACACGAGTGATGACTCAGTTTCATATTTTAACAAAACGAACATCGCTCTGTCCAAATGCTGTTCCACAGGCAGGACATTTGCGGTGACGGAGTTCAAGATTTCTTTGTATACATGGATTGCAGAATAGATGATAGCACTTCACAATCACAACCTGTCAAATACAGATCAAACTCTTAGATAATGCTGTTGGCAGTTGCAATAAATTTTATTTAGCCTTCTTCAAAGTTCAAAGAGATTGATCAGTCTACATAAATGCTAGTCCAGCAAATATGCCAAATAAGTTTTGTAATTTATCCATTTCAAAACAATCTGATAGAACCCCAAAATTCAAGATAAAGAAATTGTATTATTGAATGTAAATGGGTGAGCTTAAGAGCTCTACAATGGTGATAAAACAGAAATGGAAATGATAAACCAGGGTTCGGAGAACTCCTACCCGAGCTAAGCTCCTAGGTTGAAATATAGATGCTTACAAACCATAGAAATATATAAGCTCTTTTAAACCCTCCCAAGTTAATTTAACCATAAAAGCAAGAACTGTAGTTGGAAAAGTTGGCCTGTTTTTACCTCCTTTGGACGGTCAGAACAGACAGTACACTTGATCATGTTCTTACAAACTCTTATTTCTTCTTCAAGTTGTTGTACTGCAGTTTTTCTGCCTTCAGAATTCAGCTCAGCAATTTGGTTGTTCACTTGCATTAGTTCTGCCTCAAGCTTCTTCCGTGAACTTCTGCATGACATAATTGGATGAGTATGTGTTGAGCCAATTTACAGGGCATTTCATTCGAGATAATCATTTTCCAAGGTCAACCATCAATGCATAACATTAACACATATCTCATGTATTGTAAAGCTTGCACCAAACTTTCTAGAATCTAGACACAGCACAAGACATAGCGTACTCGTACTATAGCATTTGCATTTCACCTAGACGAGTAAAGAGACATCTCTCAAAAGATGGATCAGTTTTGTTAAGGACTGCTGCCATTTTTATTGGGTGTTAGTTATTTTTATTTTAGTAACTGTTCAGTTTTTAATTAATTCTGGCAGTTATTGGAAGTTTTAGTACTATGAAACTATGTAAAATAGGTTATGTCAGTTCAGTTTTTGTATCAGACCGGTTACATGAATTAAAGCAGTTATTTCTCCTCTGTCGTGTTCATTTCCAGCAACTATTTTCTTGTTAAGTTAACAAGTTTGATATTTTGTGTCTGCAAAAATATGACATCTTAAAATCTACATGTTTAACCAAACTAAATTTTCTTTCTGTTTTTGAAAAACCTAATTAAAATATGATTTTCCACAAATTAAGCAACCATGGGAGAGTAAGCTGACATCAGAATTGAACCATATACCACGGTTCTTGAGCTCCAAGACTATTTCTGATCCCCTCCCCCCCCCGAACAAACTGTATAAAACACACTAAACCTCACTTAGTGAGGGTAGCTTAAACCCTGATGTGAATATTTCTATTTAAAAATATGTTCCCGATCATAACTTGATCGAATGACTAAGAGAGAAAAATACCTTTCACTGTCCAATTCCTTTTCACAAGCTTCCACATCTTTCTGAATTTGGTCGTACTCTTTCTCTGAAGCTGAAGCAACAGACTTGAGCAACTTCAACTCCTTCTCAGCATCAGCCAATTCCCACCTGGCAAACTCTAAGGCGGCTGCGAGGTGTTTTTCTTCTTGAGTACACTTAGCGGCTTCTGATAGAATGCGTTTGATCTGCTCAGTTCAAATAATTGTTTAAAACAGTGAGCAGCAGCACAGTTGTTTAGCGAAATAACAAAATAAAATATATAAGTAGGGGGCTAAGTAGCAGAGGAGATAGGACCTGTTCTTCACTATTTGCAATCTTCATCTTTGAATTTTCTATCAAAGAATTAATCTGTTGAAGTTGATCAGCTAAGGCTTGCTTTTCAGACAGTAAAGTGCTATGTAATTGTTTTGCCTTCACGCTTTCTGATACAAGCTGCATAAAGTTTGCAATATGATAAAAACAAGGCTCAGAACACCAAATGAAATTATTTATCTAAAGAAAAGTATAATATTTTTTAGAAATTAGCATGATTTTCTATGCATGTTAAGTTTTTTAGAATATTGATTTGTCAAGGGTCAAGGTACCTTGCCAAAATAAATTATCAGCTACGCTGGTCAAAAGTTGATTCTAGCAGATATGGCCCATCAGTTGTTTAAAAAAACTTCTAATATCGTAACATTAATTCTTTTTTTTTTTTTGACAAAATATCATAACATTAATTCTATCATGTGACATTTGTTCATAGTTTATTTATTATATAAATCTTGGCACTTGTGTTCTGTTTTCAAAGTTTAGCATTGGAAACCTTGCAGCTAACTTTTAATTGTTTTCATATTTTCCGATAAAAACCTTTGAAAAGAAAAAGAAGAAA
>Ga0315915_1006443_pt1 | contig 14317 bp, 7 predicted proteins | sample MpolbnodulesMG_FD_207738 | JGI IMG/M metagenome (GOLD analysis project Ga0315915, IMG submission 207738) | Medicago polymorpha root nodule microbial communities from Los Angeles, California, United States - branched nodules | ecosystem: Host-associated > Plants > Roots > Nodule | place: USA... | reverse complement strand
TTGTTAGTTCTGGTTATGCCAAAAACATAGACAAACTAGCAGAGGCTGAAGTTTCTTGTGATGCTAAAAAACTTGTCAAGAAACTATCCACAAACAAATTCTGAAGTATGTTGAAGTTTTTCTCCGGGGTTGGCAAAATGCTGTCGCTGTTCGGTACCGCAGTAGTGTTTTGGAGTCCTGTTAGTGATGTTTCTGCGGTCCGTAGCAGTCCCGGTTTCTCTGGTTTGTTGTGTCTGTTTTGGCTCTCAGCTGATTGCTTTGGGAGTGGTTTTTTGCTTTAGGTAATACTCTTTTTCTTTGGTTTGTTCTCCCTGCTTTTGCAGTGGTGTTATATTGTTTGTGTTCCTTCTGGGTAAGTTTTGTTCTCCCTGCATACGTTACTGCAACTATTTCAGCTGTAACTAGTCTCTAGGATAGTATAAATAAGGGCAATCCATCATGTATTATCATCCATGTTTGTAGTAAAGCCGAGTGTTCTCTTTTGAGATATTAGAGTGGATTCTTTATTGGCTTATGAGCCAGCCATCATTGAATGTATCTCTCATAAGTCATAATTAATTTGGTCACTCAATGTGGTTTCTTGTTTGTTAGTTATTTAATAATATGGAGTTTAATGTATCTTCTATTAGTCTGTTTGGTTTATCAAATTGCTATAGAAAATACACTCAAAAATATTTTGTAATTTTGATACATCAACATGCTATAGTCATTAGTGACACCACCACCAAATTTTAGAGATCAAAATGATTCTTTACTCTAAGGAGGTTACTTTCTAACTGCCTCTCCTAAAAAATCCTCCTCAAGATCAGACAGCTCTGAACATGTTGATCGTTGGGAATCTGCACAACTGGACTTCGTATCAATGTATTATCGGTGGGTTTGACAAAATCACAATGACTATATGTTATTCATATAAATGAGGTAAGCGGTCACTATAGCACAATTTTTGTGGTTTTGTGAGAGATGAAATTTGACAAGTATCAATTAGTTGATATCATTTTGTTATGATTTCTGGTGAATAACATTGAGGTAACTAAATTGAATGGTGGGAGAAGACAAAACAGAGAAAAACATGTTGCTTGGGACTGAAGGAATATATGAAAGTGGTTCCACAATACATAATACTAGCTCACCTCGTCATACATATATAATTGTTTTTTAAATATTATTTATCATTATTTGATCTAACAACATACATTAACATAATAATAACACACATACATAAAATCCATAATATGCCCTCACAAAAAAAACCATAATATAAATTGGAGAAAAGTTAAGGACTTAATTGGTCACTTGGGCTAATGAGCATTAATAGAAATGGTAGTAATTAATAATGAGTTTAGCCAATAGCTAATTGGATAGGCAGGCATATAGCAAATGCTAATATATTATTGATCACCTGCATCAGCAAAAGCTACACATCAGAAAAAAGACAATATTTAGCAAAAAAGAAGACAGCATGAGATGTAACATGCAAGAAAATAGTAGTAATTTCAAGTATCCACTTCTATTAATCATTCAATTTGAATGTTCAAATATACATGTTTGAAATCGTGGTTAATGAACTGTAACACCTTGTTATATTCATTAACCATCAACTGAACCGCATTAAACCATTTGTTGTATTAATAAAAATATTGTATATGATTATTGCGAACAAAGCATAATCATATTCTAAATTCTCAAATCAAATATATTGTAAAGAAAATCTTAAATTAAGTATATAGATGCAAAAAACTTACCCAAGATGAAGAATCTTCTTATCTGATTGATGGTAGGAAGTTTCACCATCTTCCATCATGTTTGGATTGAAGAAATTACGAGATGCTAATGCTTGGATTGCATTCAGCTCTTGTCCAGAAACCATGTTTACTTGAGGAAGCCTCTCAACATCATTTATCTGCATTTGCTTATATATATAGTTTAAAGGACAAAAACCAAATTGCTTAGATTAATTAAAAGTAGTAACAAATATTGCATATATATAGTTTAGAAGGACAAAAACCAAATTTTGTGCAAGCAATAGTTTAGTAGTATTTCAAAAGGCAACATTATTCTAAAGTAATGAACATTATTCCAAGTAATAAAATTTAAACTATAATAACTTGATCAATAAGTAGAAGAAAAATGTTATTAGCCTATTATACTTGAAACTATTTAATTGAAGGTGACAAAAGCATTTTTGTACACTAACCTTAGTCCGAAGACAAAGATTTTCATTTTCCAGCTCAATCTCCTAAGGAAATAATGCATATGATTAATTAGTGGTAATAAGGAATTTTACTAGGAGAGATCAAATATAACCTAGAAATTGAATGAAAGAAATAAAGAAAAATGGTGAATTACCCTTTTTTGAAAGTACTCAATTTCAGCCAGTAGCATCTCATGCTGCATTAAAAAAAAAGAATAAGAAACATAGCAAATAGTAGAGGGACCAAAAGACTTAACCATCATGTTAATTACTCACCTAACAATGTATTTAGTTAAGGGGGACCAAAAGACTTAATTATCATGTTAATTACTTAACCAACAAGGTATTAAATTAATTTAATCTTACTTTCTTAGATCTAATTCTAGTGATTCCTCTTTCAAGTCTGTTCTCTAGCTGCTTCAGTTCTTTCACAGTGAGTGTGCTTAATGCATCACCCATCAAGTGCCTACAATTTAGAAACAAATTAATAGCTTGTTAATCAATCAATTAGCTGCATCTATATAGGCTTAAGACAGCACTTAAATAGAAAAACAATGAATCATTGTAATAGAAACTGGGGTCTAACACATTGATCACATCCTTGAGACATAATTTTTTAGGTGATAATTTTATGCGCAATCCATCCATAATCATCTAAACATTTAATATAATTTTAGACGAAAAATATTCTGACGAAAAATGTTCCGTCTAAAATTGGTACTTTTCAAGTGAAGGTATAGCTCAAGTAGTTGAGCCGAGATATCCAAAATAATTTGAGAAGATATTGCCGATTCAAACACCGACTATCATAATCTACTAGTAACATACCAAGGTTCTTTTTGGAGGGGAGGGGAGTACTTACTTTTCTTTTCTAAATTAAGCAAGCTAAAAAATATTTTTTAAAATGAATGATGTGTGATTGAATTAATGATTTTATATCATGGTATTTTTTCAATTTGTTTTTAAAAAACCTTAAATTATATATTAAAATATAGACTAAGCCTCCAAAATCCTCCCCTCCAAAACCCCTTCCCAAGTCTAACATTTGGAGGAACATATGATGGAGTGATATAAGAAATTCTTTATTAACAAGGTAACAAACATTTGTAATTTCAAAGATAAATAAATAACATAGTAACAACAAGTAATATATTTATTATTTATGAAAAAGTATCAAGACAATTTACCTGTTAGAATTTTGCAGCATCTGTATTTGTTGTCTCAGCTTTGCAGATTCTTGCTGATAATACTGCCAAATTATTGAATTCATTCAATGTTTTAAAATGATATATAAATAAAACTGAATCAATTCAAACTATCCAAACTAGATCAATGTGTAATTTGGTTACCTGAGCGTTAATTTCAGTGGTAGTGGCGGTACTTGAATGATCTGAACAAGCCTTTTTGTACCTATCAATTGTTGACCTTATGCTACAAGCAACAAACAAGAATCAATTAGAAATATTTATCATTTTCTTCAATCTATCATACACACTTAGTCACTACTGCTATTTATTTCATTTTGGTGATAAGATATATGAGAATCTGTGCATATAAATCCTATTTTCTTGGTCAAACTTTTTTGTCTTCTTCTGATAAAAATCTCTTCTCTTTTTAAAAGTTCATCTCTTGTACTTTCATTCACTTATTATATATTTGTCTCAGCAGTACTTATGAGACTAAGTTCATCTCTTGTACTTTCACTTTATATATGGAACAAATTAAATAAAAACCAATTTTGTGTAAAAAATCTTTGTCACCTTAATTCTATGTTCCTTTTGCCACAATTAACTTAAAATTTTTTATCAGGATAATATTGGATTTTTGCATGCATTCATAGTATCCATTCAAAGATAATACAGTTTAGTTACCACAAATAATTTTAATTTTTGGAAAACCAACTTGAGACTTCTTTTGGTCTTAACACTGATCACATTCCAAGATTTAATTAAAATTAAAAAACCTAAAAAAGATAAAAAAATATTTGTATAACTTTTTATACTATTAAAGCATTTACGTAATTACAATAAAAAATAATATATAATGATTTAAAAAAAAAATGTACACAACATATTGTTTAAAATAACACTGATACAGTGTAAAATAAAAAAAATAATGATAAAATATATTAATTTGGTTTGATTTTCGAGTGATCAGTTTTAAATGACCTAAAATCAATACCGAAACAATATATAGAGATCGACTTTGATTCGGTTTGGACCCGAATATAAGAACATTTTGATAAGATCTTCGGGTTCGTCGGATTATTGGTTTGTTTACACCCATTATATAATAACACACACACACCATACAATGCATTTCTTGACAATTAATCTTTTTACTAATTACAAATCAGGACCTTAGGTTTTAATTATTCTGACTGTTTCATAGATATATATCTTTGAATGCATGCAAGCGTACAATATTGTCCTTATTCTTAACTGTTGCAAAAGGAACTTCCAATAGGACAAAGGTTCTGTACACAGGAAACTGACTTTTTATTTTATTTCTTTCCATGCATGTACAAGGAAGGAACAACTTAAGCTGATAATATCAGCTGAGACTGGTCAAAATGTAGACAATATAATATATAAAGTGATGAAAGTACATGAACTTTGAAAAGGTAAGAGATTTTCTCTGAACAAGACAATAGCAAGCAAATCATATTCAAGATCACAAATTTTAATACCTAAGACTTTTTCCTTCACTTTTTTTTCCTTCTCTCTCTTACTCTATATATGCACAGATTCTCATATTCTTTATCACCCAAATGGAAAAAAATTAGAGAGACTGCATGGTTCCATTTTAGTGCAAATTGTTGGAACGGATCAAAACTGAGTGTCTCTTACAATGTTGCTGCCCAACATTGTACTCAATCATGATTATTATTGTTGATATATAATAAATCTCATTAATTAGTTCTAAAATGGTTAAATTATATTTTTGCCCTTAAGTTACTTTTTAGATTCACTTGGGTTGTTCTAATTTTGATCTCTCAAGTTACAAATGTTAGACACATTGATATATTATGATTTTTTTTTTCAATTTTGATTCCTTAAGTTACAAATGATAGAAAGTAACATAATATGGACTAAAGTTTTTAACAGTTTGTAACTTAAAGGACGAAAACGTCTAATATTTATAATTTAAGGTACTGAAATCAAAGTAAGAGACCAAAATACCTAGCATTTTTAAGATACCAAAATGGAACCAAAAAACTTAAAACTAAAGGTAAAATCTATTGATAACTTAAAACCAAAACATTCAAAAATCAATTAGTTAAAATAGTACTAATAGGTCCCGTGAGCATAACTCAGTTGGTAGGACAATGCATTATTATATGCTGGGGTCGGGGTTCGAACCCCGGACACCCCACTTATTCATAAGATGAATTTTAGTCGCTAGATTACCTGACAAAAAAAATAGTACTAATAGGTGAGACAAGTGAGAACCAATAGCTCTTTTTTTGGTACAAAGAGAAGCAATAGCTTTATAGCATATAAATTAAGTACAATAGTACTATGAAAAAAGTTATTAAATTCACTCCATAACATGTCCATATATATTTGATGAATACGATGAGACATGGAATCTTGGTGTACTTTTGAAATATATATGTGATCTATAACTAAATTATTAACTGTTGAACTTGAATGTACTCTTCTTCACTATTCACTATTGTGTAGTAGCGTGTAGTACTGAACGTTTTAAACAAAGGGAATGGAAATCCTATACTAAGTCCAATGTTTCACCCATTTTATGCAAATCTATGTAAAAGAAAAAGGTATCATATATAACCCAAACTATGGTACAACATGTTCACATAAAATCATCAAACTCTCTGTCTCTTCAACATGAAACAGAATTGAATAGCCGAAATTGGATGGCAAAAAGACAAGTTTTGATTGATATGAATGTACTTACGTGAACAAAACAAAACACTTATATATGCTATTCTCGTTGTATGATCTGAATCTTTTGTTACAACATATCACTCACTTGTTTCAAGTCAACTTCATCATTATATCATTGCTACACTAAAGTACTCTTATTTATTTTTGTTTATTCTTTCTTTCTCTGAATCATTTTTAAATATATTATGATGTGTTTTTTTATTGACAAAATATGTTATGACGTGTTAATCACTAGGTTACCTTATTCAAATCTCCAAAACCGATCTGAATCATTTTTTAAGTACTATCAATAACATGAAAAGTAAGAAAGCTAACACGAGAGTGACAAATCACTAAAACTAAGGGGGCTAAAAAAATCCGAGAAATGTATAATACGGGGATTAAAATAGTGGTTTTTGAAACGAGGGATTAACATTTTGATTAAGTTAAAATAAAGGGACACAAAAAGTCCATTTAAGCCTGACATTAAATTTGACGTGGTTTTTAACGGTGTGTTTGGTTCTGTGGTAAGAAAATCCATTTTAGATTAATTTATCATGTAAAATTGATTTTTGTTAAAAGTAAATTGAATCTAAAATAGTTTATATGTGAGTACATAAACGTAAAAGTTAGTTGAATCATAAACCGAAAGTAAAGAATTTCCTTTGGAGTCAAGATCTACAAGTCTTAGTTTCAAAGTTAAAGAATTAATTATAGAGACAAAATTAATTTTACTGAAGAACATCCAAACATGTCAAAATTATCTCTAGACTCAATTTTGAGTACACCTCCAAAATTGTCTAAACATACACTTAATCCATCATTATGCTTAACATGGTTTTTGTTTTTGGGTACAAAAAGGAACGGGCAACAAGGTTTATAGACCAGGTAAGCTTAAGTTCTTGAAATTTACTTATGATGCTTTTAGGGTTATGAAATTAAAGTAGATTCTGTCATCAACAAAAAAGGATTAAAGAACGCATAATTTAAAGCAATTTTTATTTAAAAAAAACTAAAACTTAATTAATACCATCTTTTAGTAAATATTTGTAAAATAAAAAAGGTAAATAATTGAAGGAAAAAAGAAAATTGTTCTTTTCCTTTTTAACCGCAGTCAATATAGTCGGTAAAAACTCTTGCAAACTGAAGTGATTGATTCCAATTACGAAATATATACAACATTGAGTTGTATCGTATTTTTTTTCTTCATATGTATATATCAAGGGCACTGTCCTAGTTCACGGACCAAAAATTTCAATAGATCTACCCAAAATGACCAACAATTAATGGTAACTTGCTGTACCAGTTAATGTAATGTAATCATTAACTAACAATTGCATAACGGAATGAATGGAAGTTAATAATAATAATAAAGCTATATAAAAAAAAAGAAATTAATAATAATAATTAATAAAAATAAAAATGAACATACTTGTTGTTTGAATATTCATAAAGTCTGCCACGGCTGGAGAAGACAATTAGAGCAACTTCAGCATCACACAAAACTGATAGCTCATAAGCTTTCTTCAGAAGTCCATTCCTTCTCTTGCAGAAAGTCACTTGCCTATTTGTTGTATTCTCAATCCTTTTTATCTCAATCTTTCCCCTCCCCATTTTTCTGATCAACCCTATACTCAAAATAAATCAAATTCATAAATTTCATTAAATTAATTAGTAACATACAAAAACGATATAAATTATAAATCATATCATTTAAAAAAAAAAATTGGTCCAAGGAAACTAGATCTAGGAAAATTAAATCCATTATTATTAATTAGTATGAAAATTCAAGAATGATATTTATTAGATATATTGTGTAGAAGCATATAAACATAATATGTAGTTAGCTAGGGTAAGAGCAAACATAATCTTCAATTTGTGCATAATGAAAATAATTGAGAGCAAGATCTAAGAAAATAAACATGGTTTTAAGATGATCCATAAAGAATATGATACTAATCTTTTTGTTTGTATGTTTTTGAAGCAAATTAAACAATAAAATTCATCTCTTTTCTCTTTAGGACCAGAAACCCTCATCTTCTCAAACAAAACTTGATTAACTCAAAAGAAATTTAATTAAATTTATAAAAAAATTAATTATATGAAAGACCCTTTTGATTTAATTAATTAGATCAAGGCACAAAAAATAATTATTTTATAATGAAATTAAATCCTAGTATAAGGTGTACAGAGCTCCAATAAAATACACAAATAATAATTATCAAACCGAAATTAAACCCTATTTTTTTCACTTTTCTTTCAGAAGCCATCTCATGAAAGAAAGAAAAAAAAAACCATCGCATAGGGAAGAAATCAAAGATATTAATAATTAGGTCATAAAAAAGATATTAAAATCCATAAAATAAATTTTCAAAGACAAGACAAGTGTTTGATGAGAAAATTGGAGAAAGAAAGTTGAAGAAAAAAAAGATGATGAGTGTGTGATAAATAAGTTTGTGATGGTTCCATAAGGGGTTGTTTAATTTGTTATAGGAAGAACAAAAGAACAAATGATGAAAGAGAGAGAGAGGAGTTGTATACAGACCTTAGTTTCAGGTTTGGGAAAAGTTTGGAATCCCAAAGAAATGAAACTGCACTATATACTTAATTCCACTTCTAACTCTCCCTATTTATAGCCCTTACTCTCTTTGTATATATATTTTCTTTCAATTACGCGTATGAGAGAGAGAGAGAGAGAGAGAGAGAGAGAGAGAGAGAGAGAGATGCTTTGAAGAAGGAGAGATGGTTTTTTGCTGAAAATAAGTGGTAGACGTAGATGTTTTAGCTAAACATTGCAACTTTTCCAGTTGCAAACTTGCACCATAAACAGAAATAATTTGTTTTGGTATTGCATTTTCAATATTTACTATGTCTGTCCTTAATTAATTGCATGGTAAAAAACATAGGATTGATTAATTCTTGGATAAATCATGTTAGGAAATTAGACGGTGGTCAGTCAGCCATTTACAGCTATATTCTTTTTATACAGATCTAAGTGTATATGAAGTTTATGAACAAAATTATCTCACCAAGTTTTACTATATATTGGCAAACCAAATATATTTCTCAAGAGAATGAAACATGATATTAAGTATCTACATAAAATTTACCTTAGGTGGCAATTAGAGTACGACGGAAGACAGCAGCGTTTGCGTCGCGGAGAGGGTGATGTACATGCAAATACTTCGATCGTTAAACCTATATTTATAAATTGAATAGTATGAGGCTTATCATAATAGAATGTGTGTGTTTCTCTTCGTGCATAATTTTCTAAGTGATGTTTCATGTGAATAAAAGTAAATCATGTTGAGGCCGTTGAAACATTCTCGTTGTAATTCATGAATCACCATTTGATGTTGATCATAAAGTGATTAATCATTGAGAAGATACTTTTGTGCGAGTTAGGTCGGTGGTCGAGCGCTTTAGCGTGTACATCGGTCATAATGTTATTATGCACAACATGAACTACTAACTTCCTTAAAAAAATATGAACTACTAATTTGGTGTTTGTTTCATAGATTGCAAATTTATTGGTGGGAATGTGATTTTAGAAATCTTTCATTTCCATGTTTGCTTTAAGTTTTTATAAATTATGCTTAGGTACTTTGTATAAGTGAGACTATAATTTATCCATAAATTTTCAGCTTTTTATTCTCATATTAAAGGGTGGAAATATTACGTTATCCCCCATAATTTCTCATTAACATATATATCTTTTATTAAATCAATGAAGTGCAAAATATGGAGATGAGGCATCCCTGCCACAAACCACCTAAAGCAACACCTTAAAGAAAAATATTATTAACATTTACAATGGAGAACCAACATCTTGGGAGGACTAGACCAAAATTCAAGGAAGGAACATATACAAACAATTGTCTCATTAATAACCTTATGAGGAAAAAAAATTCCATATTATTGGAACTCTCCTTTATTTTATTTTTAATTTTTTTAATTAAATAATTTTTTTAAAATATTTCTGAAAAATTAAATTGTTTACCAAACGCAATGAATAAGTTTCCTGAGAATACTATTTCAAAGATTGTAATTTTAATCTTTGAAACAAAAACCCAATAACATTTGTTGTTTTTTTGTTTAAAAAAAAACATTTGTTGTTTTTTAAAAACACTATTTTAAAATTAATTTTTAAGTCCCGCTTACTTTATGGTCAGTTCTACTTATTAAGGAGTTAGGTTACAAAACAATATTTTTTTTTAAATAGCTTCACAAATACCTATATGGTATGTGAGATATATAATTGAACGATGATATAAAAGAATTTCACCATATGGATGCAAACTAATTAAATTCTTTTTTTTAAACAAACTAATTAAATTCTTTATTATTGACTTATAATTCATTCACAACTACCTTAATTGTTCGATCATATTAGGGCTTTTGTATATGGTAATTTTTACTTTAAGATAAGCAAAATAGTGGAAGAGGTGCAACATGGGAACTTTTCAAAAGGTTACTTATCCTAATACCATGAACTCTTAGACAAATACGCTCTAGGTTAAATGCGGAGTAGTTTTCAGCATGAACTTTTAAAACGTTTTTTTTTATAGATTCATTTTTATTCGTTGAAGTATTAAATAGTTTCCAAAATTTTGTGGAGTTGATCTAGTAAATACGAAATATGATTTTTATAAGAATTATTAGACTAAACAACTCCACTCAGATTGCTCATACAGAAACTTGATTCACCTATTCTTTTAATCTCAACACTTCGATTCATTAAGAGATATAGATTTTTATTAAGTGTAGTTCAATTTAAAAGTAAGTAAAAACATGATTAGTTAAGACTGTTTCTATCAAAGAAAAAACTCTGATATTGTTCAAAGGATTCAAATATAACTCGAATTCATTAACTATTTGAGCGCAACTATTTAGTTAATTTTATGTAGCTCCTTAGTCCATATTATGCAAAGATATACAATTATAGGTTAATAGTAAATGATTAACCATGCTTTTATTTTATAATTTTAGTATCATTAAATATAGGGTCTTGCTAAATAACCAGTGTCCTAAAGACAATGGTTAATTATTTCATTAATAGAAACTTTATCTTAGAAATACAAGTCTTTATTTTTTTCTTAGCAATAATTAAATCACTTTTCGATGTAAACTTACTTATTTTAGTATTTAACCAATGCCCCAAGGCAATGGTTAACATTCTCCTTAAATATATTTAATATTAAATTAACCGGGGTAAAATGAGAGGTTTATGTTTTTTTTTATTTTACAAAGTGAGAGGTCTATGGTTATACCTCTTCTTTAGAGGATACATATTAGATGTATTTTTTTGTTTTGTTTTTGTTATTACTACTATTTTAGGGGTCCATCTAGTTCAGATGTAAAAAAACCAGATTCAAACCCATCATTTCTTGTATAACAGTAGATTTTGTCAATAAAATAGGGTTAGAGATTTTGTATGTGTGGGAGTACACTTTACATTTTTTTTTCCCTTTGATTCCATATATTATTGAGACCTCTATCGTAGTACAAAAAATAAGGTTCATGATAAAAAAATTAAAGATCTCGGATTGGGTCATTAGATATACATTGTCATCTTAAAAAAAAAAAAAAAAAACTATTGTCGTCATGACTTTGATTTTAGGAATTCACTTTGTCTTTTTTGTGTAAAATTCCACCAACACATTTTGATGACTTATTTATCCCTGCACAGAATCTATCACTTTCAGTCTCATAAATAGCTTCCATTGCAAAAATATTCGGGCCATTCATACTATATTGGAACTACCTAGCCCAATGAAATTTGAAGTTTGAACCGAAGTTTTAAGTTAAGTCCAAATTAACCTATAAAACAATAAAACAAAAAGACATTAAGAAATTACAAGGCGATTCCAATTCTTGTAAGTGTAAGTAAAATTTATGTGAAATTACATTTAAACTGCATGTTCAAATTAGTTAGGGGTTTAATTAGACTTTTAGTGCTTTCCAGGTAATGTATGCACCAAACCAATTACTGACAACAAAAAGAAAAAACAGTAGTAAATCAGCAACAAATAACAGGGTTAGTAACAAAAAACATGATTAGAATTGAGTTGAGTCATTCAATATTATCTTGTCTTGTTAATGGAGGCAATAAGTGACATAGCAATAAAATAGTAGTAGTTTATGCATACACTGATTTTATTTGCTGTTTATTATGTTGCACATTATTTTTGTCTCTACAAAATTTAATATGTTTTTATTTTATGTTAGCTCAATATTTTACACATGAGATGTTAGCTCAATACTAAAAATTTAGTTTTGTAACTTGAAGTTACAAAGTTCAAGTCCATTAGAGGAATTAGAAGTATACAAATGATGAGTTAGGCCGGGTAATATGTGATTCGAACCCAATCCTCACATTAGATTGGATAAAATTTTAGACCCAAATCCATTCAAGAACTGGACAATTTGAAGCCAAAATCGAGTTTGCCTCAAGACAAGTAGTCAATACATAGATTTTTTTGAAAGAAAATTAATCAACAACTTTTTTAAATCATAGGAAACAACAACTCAAAAGTAGCATATGAAACAACAACATAATCAAAAGTAGTGTAGTCTTACAAATAATCAAAAGTAGTAGCAACATTGTGTTACAAATTAGTTAACAATTTGTATTATATATGACAAAAATAGATGGTGCATAAGTTAAAGAGTACAATCGTCACTCAAAAAACAATTGCGATGGTGTGAGGTTGAGTTGGAGGAGCGAAGACATGTGATTGAGTTACAGGAGGTGAGGAGCGGCAACATGTGAAATAAACCCTAGGTTGAGGTTTGAAATAGAAAGTGAGAATTGCGAAATTAAGAGATCGTGTGTGAGAGATCGAGTCTTTTTTGGTGGTGGTCGGGGTTTGAACCCCGGACCTTGCATATATTATACATTGTCCCTACCAACTGAGTTAAGATCACGAGGATAGATACCGAGTCTAAGAGAGTATGTAAAATAATATTGAAAAAAAACTTTTGTCCTCAAATTAAATTCCACACGACAGGTAACCCGAGGGTAAATCCAAATGCGGTCTGATAAGTGCTCAAAAGTAACATATGTTATGTGTTAATCTAGGCATTTTAGTGACTTGTTCTGCAAGTTATCTAAAGAAAAGCTACCAAATTGTGTTCTTTTACCATTTATGCTTTACATGCCTGATCTCCTCCCTTTTATGTAGAAAATGACAAGCAAGGAACAAGAAAGAAGCTCATGAACCAAAGTCAGTACGCTTAAGCATACACAATGTCGAGAGCAGCTTCATGTACGCCATTGGTACGCTGTCAGCACGCTTCCCAGATTCATAGAGCACGCTTAAGCGCCCTCTCGTACACTAAGCGTGCTAGTTCTAGTAGCCAATCTTCATGTACGCTATCTGCACGCTTGTGGTTTGCTTATCAAAGATTCCACTGGTACGCTTAAGCGACCGGTTGTACGCTTACGCGTACACAATGTCGAGAGCTCAGATTTGTACGCTGACTGCACGCACGCTCAAGCGAACTTCATCAGGATGCAAGTGGATAAGGCACACGTGGCTGTTCCCAACTGGCCAACGAAAGATTTCCAGGAGGCACGCTTAAGCGACCCTTGTACGCTTAAGCGTGCAGGCACGAATTCTGCCCAACTTAAAGAGTTTTTCTTCTCTTTCTCATTATCTTATCATTTTTGTAATACATTTTCTGGTTTTTAAAGAGAGAATAGAGCATTTTCTAGAGAGAGAAACACAAAACAAGGTAGTCAGGAGTAGATTCAACCCAAGATTTGTTGAGACATCATGGATCTAGGCATTGAATCTTCATCTTTTCTTCATCCTTTGCAAAGCTATCATAGACATATGTAGCTACATCTACCCTTGTGGGTTTTTGTAACGCCCGTATTAAAAGAGTCTAGAATATTTAACACGTACGTTATAACTGATACTGGATACATTAATCATACAATACGGAAAACAACATAAACCGGGATTTAGAGTCCTCTCTAGTCATATATTACATTATTTAAGCGTAACCGGTCTAATGAAACAAATACAGCTAGTTTCATCATGATACATGTAGCAAAATAACATAACAACAACTAGATAACATAGCATAGATCCAAAGAGCACGATCAGTCCAAAGCCTTCTCCTTACCCTTGCCTCGAACAACCTGTGAACCTGAACAAAGAAGGAGTGGGATGAGACATAATGCCTCAGTGAGTTCCACCTAAATCCTAGGCTAGAGGTGACT
>Ga0315915_1006440_pt1 | contig 14318 bp, 9 predicted proteins | sample MpolbnodulesMG_FD_207738 | JGI IMG/M metagenome (GOLD analysis project Ga0315915, IMG submission 207738) | Medicago polymorpha root nodule microbial communities from Los Angeles, California, United States - branched nodules | ecosystem: Host-associated > Plants > Roots > Nodule | place: USA... | reverse complement strand
CTAAAACATACACAACAAAAATAAAAAGTGATTTTTTAATTAAAAAAATAGATTTTTTTTCAAAAAAATCCAAAACAAACGGGCCCAATAACCCGTTTAAGCACATTCGCTTGTCAAAAATAGTTATAATAACATTAACACACTTCATTGTTAATTTGATCAATTGTAATAATCGATTTTCACGAATAGCAGGATACCATACAAACATGGATATTTTTCACACAGCCCTTGTATACAATCTTTATCAAAGGAAACACTATAAGTCAAGATGACTCATTTGGTCTTTTCATGTGGCCTATCTTTGATTTTCCTTTGTATACAGATTGGAAGGTTCTAAAGGTTTTAAATCTTGTTTAGAAATATGTCCTTCCTTTCTAGTTCTCCTATTTATTTTATTACATCATACGAGGATATTTCATAATAGCAAACATATAATCGAACTAATAGCTAGCACCAAAACTTACCATGCCATAGGAGCATTCTGTTGCCAACTTTGTCTCTGTAAGGGGCATATTTATCAAATTCACCTTCTCTTTCAAGTGAAAAAACTTCTTCTAGCTCAAGACTCCAGTCCTGTGTAGACGTATGAAATATCGTAAGAACTTGTACATTGTAAGAAATGAGAGCTCACACCAGAAATATGAGCACACAAATAAACACTAGTTAACCAAATATAGACATACCGTATGTGTGGGGGCATGAGTAGTATGTAGAAACTTCTCAACTAATCTAAAATCTTCACTGTCATGAGGAAGTGGAGATATATCACAGTGGAGCTTCTTATAATTATCATCAATGGAGTCATCGTTGTTGGCGTCAAATCCCACTAATCTTGAGGCTATTTCAATATCTTGAAGGGCTTCCAACATTTTCACCTGACAAAAAAGCAAGACTGTTATTCAAATTATTGTAAAAGCGACTCAAATGCATCAAACCACAGGCAAAACCACGGTCCATATAGAATAAGAGAATTTGCTATCATTAATATTATTTACATTCATTGGAGATTGGACAAAGTTGAAACAATGAAGATAAAAAAAATCGCATGCCTTGCATTACCACTATTATTTGATTAGTCTTATAATTTAGAAATTTAATAACACACTGTCAAATTGCAAGGAAACAAACTCAAAGAATCATGTGAAGGTCCATTATAAATAGTCCATTAATTGTAACTGTATTTAAACATAAAATAATCTCAACACTTGAGTTTTACACTTCAACTGCCGAAGTTATGTACTTAAGACAGTCATGGCTGAAAGTTGAAAACTACTGTAAAAACATCAGTCTAATTTAATGATATTGCTAAGCCTAACACTATACATATGATGTATATAAATAAATAAATAAATAAAAAATAAAGGTAACAAACCTTTGACTTAAAATCATCCTCATCCCTAATAATATGTGGATGAATGGAAGGGATCACAGTGAAGAACCTATTGCTAGCATCAATGAGCAAGCTATCCCTGACTGATGGATCAGCATTGCTGCTTTTAAAAAGATTTTGTATATCTGTTAATGCTTCAAAACCTGGGATGAGGAAGCAGACATCACATTAATACATGATATGGGATAGCTTGACACTGCCAATGAAAGAAAATGAGAAACTACCGTAGCTTGTAAAAAGTTTTAAAATAATAATTGTGTTAACATACCCTTTTGGATATTACTTTTGCTCAGTTTCCCGAGTGGCATTTCGGACATATTGATCTCAAATTCCATCATGGCGGATCTACAAAACTCAAGATTTAGTATTGCATCAGATATATTCAAATAAAATGATGAGGCATTTGACTATGACCTGTATGTTTCCACATTAAAGAGCATCTTGATCAATTCTATTAATGGAGAGGGTAATTTGCTGTCTGCATTGTTTTTACTCTTTTTCACAACTTGTTTGTTAACTCCATAATCCTACAAAATCAAGTGTTCAAAACAAACATCAGCTGAATATTGACATGATGTGTGGAAATGATATCCATCAAACAAATAATTTAAAAATAAAAAAAGATATAGTACAATTTCCAAGGGGAAGAATCTTCCAGGTTGCTTCTGAATAGTCTTTTGTTCCCAGGCCTCCCAAGGGTTTCCAGTTTTCTCAAAGAATAGTCGTTTGAATTCCCTGATTGCATCAGATTTCGACATTTCCTCCAGTTTGTTCCCTCCAATCTTGTCATTTCCCACTCGACCCCATTTGCGAAACACGTAGCAATCTGACCCATTATCTTCTTCAATTATTTGCAGGATGTAGTAGCTTTACATGGGAAACAAAAGTTAGAGATGATGATGGAGACCTAGTTTTTTCTAGAGGGTATTAACAAGAATCTTAAAAAAGAAAGTGATACAACAGAAATCAATGGGAAATTAGACCCAACAGCCCCAGACCCCCAGTGCTCCCATTAGTCACCATCACAGTAAATAGATACAATTGCTGCATAATTACTGCCTTGATTCCATGATCAAAATAATTAAAAGCAATCCCATCCAAATTGTTCTAGTGATAGTGCAGTTTTGAATGTAGTGGTCGATAGTTTCTGCATCTAAGCTCTCTACTCATCTGTATAGCTTGTAGATTAGTATTTCGGTTGGCTAGTGAAGATAACAGAATTTTGTTACGGAGCAGTTAGTTAGGAAGGCAGTTATGACCCTCTACAGATAGTTTCATGTACTCTCAATAGTATCAGAATGACATTCAGAAATAAAGAATTTCTAAGTTTCAGAATTCTCTCTAAAACCAGTCCCCCTTTCATTGACTTTCTCTCCAATTGGCAGTGGTAGTCAACTTCAGAAGGACAAATAAACTCAAAATATAGAACTTAACAGTTCTTGACAATTGACGCTTAATGTTTTATATGAAACATAGCATTATAATAAAAAGTAGCATACTTTTAGGTTCAGTTTTATTAATCAATCACAAACTGCTATTCCCTGGTTAACAACTAAAAATATTAAGCTGAATGGTGAAAAAGAGAACTAAAATGGAATGAACCAACCTGTTAATACCAGTAGACAAATCAGACATATTCAAAGTTGTATTATATATGCTTTTCCCTTCCTCTAGAATGTGGCCAGAATCCTGTAGGCCAGAAGCATCATGAACAGCACTTTGCCCCTTGACTTTGATGGTGACCATGCTAGAAGCCTCGCCAATCATTTCAACTTTGTACATATCAAATGGAAGCTTCTTCTTCCTTTCCATACAGTCAACCAAATAGTCCTCTCTGACTATTGGTATTTTCATCCTCCTACAGATCAAACTCTTAAGTTAGTTTTGACAGAAATAATCAAAGAAAAAGGAAATATCAGACACTGGCATTTGAATTCGCCAATACCTTGCCTTCCGCATCTCAACTTCATCCTTAAGCGCTCCACTGACAACCAAGCAGTTGGTATCTGTAAGTTATCAGTTTCAAGTAAAAAATTACAAAAATCACAAGTATATCTCTTTTAAAAAACATATTCATAAATTGGTCAGTCGAGAGTTATCAGTTCAAGTAAAAAATTACAAAAATCACAAGTATTTCTCTTTTAAAAAAAACATTTTCATAATCGATCGGTGGAGCAGATACCTTTCTTCACTTTTGCATGAAGCACTCCACCTACAGCATCAATTTTGCGTTTCCATTCCACCTGTAAAAGCACATTACAGAAGATGAATACTAGATACTATAAAGCAAAATTAATCATGACAATTCCTCAAATGGTTTGGGGGACTGAGGTATTAATTATTAAAGGTAAAGGAAAACACAGAGAATTTATACAATGGAATCTTCAGGCAACCCAGAGATGGCAACTCTCAAATCAGCCAAAGTTTCACTATTTGATGGTTGGTGCTGGCCTGCAGAAATTTGAATTTCAGCAGAAGTCCTTGATGATGGCGGAGGCAATATCCTAGTTGGTTTCTTCCCTTTTTGAGATTTGAACCACTGTAAACAATAGACAAAAATAAGTCACAATACATTGGTTTTGTTCTATGACTATTTTCTTTTTACAGACCTTTTTAAGGTACTGATTATCTGTTTCCTTTGGGATTTTCCACTTCCCTTCAGCACGCTTTGGTTCGCAGTTAGAGTAGGAACATTTACTCCACTCGGAAATGTATCCAGTACATCGGTACACTCCTCCAGAATAACGCAGAAAACCAGAACATAGTGAGCACAGACTAAGTCCTCCAAACATCATTCCATCAGCACTGAAATGACAACAATAATTATCAAAACTGGAGAAATAAATAAACCGTAGCTTACAGGATAATATTTTCAAAACCATCACAAAGAAAGCAGAATGGATCTGGAAATTATGACCTCATCCAGACAATCATGGACATGCTAGATTTTCTTGCATTAAAATTATTTTCTTTTGAAGAATTGTGCATAATAGTAGACACTCAGCAGACAAATAAACAAAATCTATTGTTGGTAAAATCACTGGCATCTTAGTAGAAAGGGACAGTAACATAATGGATGACAAACGTTAATCTTCATAAGTATAGCCTTAGATGCGGCAGAGCTTCTTAAGGATCAGAGCAGAAAAGTCATGAGTGATTAAATTACCAGCGGTCACGCAAATCAAGCTCTGATCCTGTTGAATCTTGACCATTGGCATCCAGCATTTCACGCATCTCTGCTGTTGTCACATGCTTTTTAAGATCATCCTTCAGAGCCCAGAGATCTTTGCTCTGGGCCTCCAGTCTATTCTCAAGATCATGTGCCACCCCGGAGTCATCAGCATTTTTCACTGCCACTACCCTGCTTGCAGACACATCTCCCTTGACTTTAGCAGCCTTTGACTTTTGCTCACCCTCTGCATCTTTCCCCCGTTTAGTGCCACCTTTGGAAGAGAATTGTTGTGTGGAATCTTTAACATCTTCAGCCTCGACATTTGTACCACTACCACCTGAAAGGAAAACGGTGAGAAAGTAACTAAAGCACTAAAAACCAGCCATTCTGCAGCATATCATTCACCATACCTCCTCTATTTGTAGGATGGTCTTTCGTAGCCAACTCACTGACAGCCGATTGATCAGAAGATGAGAGACTATTCCATCCAGGCAAATTATCCACTTGAATTGATGGAAATAGTTCCAAGAGACACTTGGCATGGTGCCAAGCCAAACCCCTGGCACCTTGACCATCAGGCTTAGTAGATATGCGAATCTAAAAATCGAATTAGTGAATAGTCAGTGAGGAGAGAGAATCCAAAACCAATAACTCATGCTTAGATCAATATGATCATGAATAATTAGGAAACATTCTGAATTCTGATATGCATCTGAATAAAAACTGATCTTTGAATGGCAATTAGATTTAAAAATATTTAACATTGCAGAAATGAAGAAGTTTAACAAGCATGAAGAAACTTGTTGCTATTGTAAGTTGTGCAGTTTTCATGCAATTGCAAAACGAAAAGGCTGACGTTCATAGATAATAATTGAACATTGCCAGAACATTTTTGAACTTAATGACATTTTAAGGAAATTATATCATAGTTAAGAGGGAGGGAAGTTGGTTGAATGCAAGACCCCTGATTAGCACATTCACAAATTATATCTCCCTCCTAATTAATAAAGACAGATGTGTAGAAGAAACCAAAGGCATTTATTTCTTTAGCTATCATACAACCAATGTTGTGAACTTTCTGCCATGGTGGTATGGCAGGATGGAGTTTTTGCCAGCCACCATAATCCCCAACGTCTATTACATTCGTGATGTTTCCACCATAGGTCACAACGTCACGTTTAAGGCAGATTTTTGGTTGGCCACCAAAATCTGCCATTGTCAAATTTCTGTCATGCCGGTATGGCAGGTTGGATTTTGTGCCAGCCACCAAAGTCCCCAACAACTATTATATCTGTGATGTTTACACCATGTTTATATGGCAGCCTTTTGACTGGCCACCATAATTTGCCATTGATAACGTTGTATACAACTGAAGAAGAGGAATGGCTAAAATCTTATAAGATATAGCTTCATCATCTGCCCAAACAAAAAGAGTTAACGGGAGCACAACTGATTTTAGAGTGGAAGAGCTTAGAATAATTATATTAAAATCACTCGTGTCCACCACCACACAATTCATAAAACATATCTTTGAGGTAGCTTTATATTCTTCGACATGTCACAATTTGCTATAACAAACAACATCCAGAAATTTATGAACATCCACAAAACTTCCTTTTACTCGAATGATGAGTTAGGCTATCTAAAGAGGATTTTGGCAATACAAAATGAATATTAGCATGGAGAATAGAGTGAAATAGCATAAAGATTCTAGTCCTGAATGCCAGGACGTGATCATAGATTTAACAAGCGATGGAATAGCAACTTCGCTAGGCAAAAGACATAGGCAGCAAAAATCTTAGCTATCAAGGCAAAATTCGTGATATCAAACACGAACTGCTAGATATTAGAACAAAAGTTTAAACCATGCATCTTAATAGTTTCATCACTTAAATCATCAATATCATCAAGGAATTACTAAATGTGTAATATGTTATTTTCATAAGTTAATCATGAATTCATGATAACCAAAATAATCAAAATTTCCATTTTAATTAGCACGTTACTGATTATGGCCTCATTTTCACATCAAAAAGAAATTCATCAGGTCCAATTAACAAGACATACACACTCTAAGAAGTTAACCATTGCAATTACAACACTATACATACAGAAATACTAAAAACCAACCTCTCCTTTGATAATTTTTTGACCACAATGCTTGCAAGCGGCACGTGAAGTTTGAGAAATTTCAATACCATATTCAATATTTTTTCCAGCACTCGACTTAGAGGCGGCATTCGACTTCGGTGTGCCACTACCACCACCACCGCTCTCAATGTACTTTCTAATCTTCTGCTGATCTTCCCAACGAAGCGCCTCTAAGTTCTCAACATCATCAACTCTATACAAGAACAGTAACACATAACTATAAATCGTTACCATTGTGAAAACAAAACATTAAAGAAATTGAAATTTTAATAAGTATAAATTTTCATACAATTTTATCTGGTTGGCTTTCTTCAATATGCACTCAGCATGGTTCCACATCTGTTACAAATATATACTAAAAAATAGTAAAAATATAATGGCATTACTGTTTAAACTGTAACCTAAACCCTAAAATAGGTCTAAAAATCAAGAAATGCGTGAATGTAGCAGCATTGATAAAAATGGGGCAATATTGAAATAATAATAAAAAAAACAAAAAATGAAATAGAGAAAAGAGGGAGTTATGATTACAGGCATGAGGCCATCGAATTTGGAGGATTGAACCATTTTTCCAAGACGGAGCTTCTCGGTTGCAATGGGACTCTTGCAGGTTCTGCATGACGAACGACCTGATTTTGCGTACTCTGCTTTCCATGGCTTCGCGTTTTGAGGGTTCGACATTGAAAAATCAAGATTCTCACACGAACGAACACACTCCAACAACTACTACCACTCTCTCTCCCCACCCTCTCTTGTTATATATATATATAGTACACTCAGAATATTAGAATTACAACATTATTTTCATTTTAATATAATATTGGAACACAGCTTACCAACTCAATAAATTTAATTAATATTTATGAGGAATTAAAAAAAATTAATATAATTCACCTTAAAAAATTAATATAATTCCTCCAATTTCGATAGGTCAGTTGTAGGTAGATAGTGGAATTAAATCTCTCAAATTTGTATTGAATATCAAATTTTATTATTATTATTCTACTTCAAAAAAAAAATTAATATTTTTGTGCTTACATGCAATTTCTTTTTGTTTAGTCAACTAAGATATCTTCCTCAACACCCTATCAAAAAAACTTATATCTTCCTCCACAAGCTGTGAAAATTTAATATTTCATTTTCTAGATATTTAACTATAAATCGTTTTAAATAGTTTTCTAATAGATATTCTTTTATATGGATCGGTCTGAAATTAAACTATATATCCAGGTTTTTCTAACTCAAGGAAAAGGGAATTTATATAAAAGAATATTAAAAAAAATCCAGGTAAAGTAAAATAATATTGCAATCACTATCACACTAGAGTCTTCTCTATGTATTTTTGGTAGGGTTTAACTTCGCTATTAGTACTTACAAAGTTATCATGGCTTTTGGTAAGTTATGGAAGATCAAGAAACGCAACATCATTTCCTTTTCAATGTCCAAGGTTACACTTATATTCCAGCCAGCCTAATGACCTTTCACTTTTAATCAACTTTATATGATTATATATTTGCTTGTTGATAATAAAAAAGTCCACTTGAGAAATTCTTTCCCCCTCAGCCTGAAAACATCTCATCAATTTTCAGATTTTAGAATGTTAAAGATGCTGATAATCGAATGTTCTACTGATTGTGGAGGAAGATTAAACATGCAGTGACACTGACATTGCACAGTTTAAGTATATTTTTACATGACGATTAACTCAATAAGTATCCAATACGAAAGTCTCCACTCTTTCACAATCAACAACTTTCTCTCTTGTGATTCTTATTACTTATAACAAAGCACTTTCTCTCGTATCTCTACTGAGAATCCTTAAAGGACTGATTTATTTGCTTTTGAAAGCAATTGTATCATCACAACTAAATACATGTAAGTTATTCTTAATTATGATTGAGGAAAAGCCAAGATTTCCAATTCATCACAAAATGTTTCTTTTCATAAATTAACAAAACTACAGTTCAACCCTTGTTTTATAGGGCTAGTTTTTCCTAATTCCATCAACTTTGAGTTAAGAAATGTAAAAATCCACCAGTTTTTCTCTGTTTACGTTATTTTGCTGTCCTTGTCACTTCAATCTCATGCGGACTCTTCATTTCTTGACATCATTGAAATATATCGCCATAAGAAAACATTTAATGTACAATTGGAGTACGCATGAACAGGAACTGCAACCAAGAGAAAAAGATAGTAGTGTCAACAAACATTAAAGCAAATTATGAAAATCTTCAGTAAGTGCCATGGTGTATACCTCAAATGATTTCCCTGATCTTTCAAATTCTAGCATGCTTAGAGCAACTTGACAACTTTGTGCAACAAGAGGCTCTGGGTCTGCCGAAAATTCCTCAAGAAGGGATACACTTTGGTCATCTAAGAGCATACAACAAAAGAACTATGTAAACGGGGAGATTCGAATATTTAGAAGTATTCACAACTATACTTAGTGATAAAGAAAAACATTGAGGCAATAAATGATTAATTAGCCAACTTGGTAAAAGATTAAATAAAGTTAAGCAAAATTAAATTAAAGTAAAACTAAGAGATTAAATAAAGTTTCTCAAAATTAAACTGAAGTCAAACTTGGGTAGCATTTGGTAAATATGTCTTAGGACAGAAGAAAAGCACAAAACATAACATTTGTGTTCTATGTTTAGTAAATTTTGGTTCAACTAAAAAAGTTGGGGTAGCTGCCAAAGGAAATAAAGTCATGTTTTAAGTGATTTGGACATGTGTGAAAAAGAGATGTAGAAGCACCAGTAAAAAGAGTTGACCAAATAGAAGATAGATTAAAAATTCCAGACGCAGAGACTAAACAAACTATATAAAAGGCCAAATCACAAAGAAGTATTTACATGAAAAAAATCTATCTTTGAAGTAATACGTGACAAAGCCTTATGGTATTCATTGGTCCATGTAAAAAGGTAGAACCAAAGAGAACAGGAAGATTGTCCCGTTCCATTTTCTATGTGCCAAACATTACCTTATATACATCATAGGCTTGTCATAGACTCATAGACTACAGAAAATCTACTTGAGATGGAGGGAATATAGTTCATGTGCTATTATTATAGAATTAATAAAGACGAGAGATATTTTGTTGCAAGATATAAAAGAGATGGAAGGGCATAGGTGCACAGAAACATTATTTTTCGGAGGGCCTCCACCACAAACTCAGAAAACTAATATCATAACACAACTGATAAAAGTAAAAAATAAATATCAAACATATTAAAAGAATAGAAAGGTTTTGGTGAGAAAAAGAATTACATCTCAAACTAAAAGATATTGATTGCACTCATGAACTAATAGTTAGACGCTCTTCAAATTGATGCGTAATATATCTCAACCAAATCCAACCAAGAAGCATAAAACTTTAAAATCACTTTGAATAGTAAAAACTAACAGGTGCCTTCTCCAGCACCTCTACTTTTTTTATTTGCAAACTAATAGAATGAGCTTACATTTGAGTTTCGACCAGTCAAAACCATACAGATATGAACCGAGTCACCATATATACTAAAAGCTGCAACCTAAGTTAAGTTGAACTGCTCAATGCTCATTACCAAAAAGAACATTTACTTAGACTGCTACATTACTATCTATTCATGAATTCTATACACTACACAATATGCTTGCATTTATCTTTTTATACATGGATGACACCACAGCAATATTAATGCCATATATTATTGACTGCAACAGAAGTCACATGATTCCATAGATGTGGTTTTAAATGCAATACCTGCAATTGAACCAAGAGCTTCAGCAGCCTCATGTCTAACCATTGGATGCTCATTCACATCTCTAAGTATATTGGATAGAGCAGCTGAAGCAGCTTTGTCTTGCAATTGGCCCAAAACATATGCAACCTAAAATTTCAGCAAATACAGTTGTTAAAAATATTCAGAGAATCAAACAGGTGTACTCAAAGTTAAGCAGCAACATTAAGGCAGTCGTATGATATTATTTGAATTATTGTTTTATTAAACTACTGAAGAACAACTGACTTCTTTTGACATGACAATTACATGCTTATTCTGCTCCAAGGAATATAATGGTTCAACATTTAAAAGTACGAACGATATAGAACCCTCTAGATTGACCTGATGTTTTCTCATGTGAAGTTATCACTTATGTGCAGTTCATACAAAACATACTGAATGCAGACAACATTTATTGACATAAAAGTGTACTTATCAAACCTCATGTTTCAGTAAAGCACTCTTGGAACCCAAGGAATCAACAATAGCAGCAACAGCTTCATTTCCGCCATCATTTCGAAGTGCAAAAAGAGCTGCGTAGCGCTCATACATCCCTTTTTCCTCATCGAGAAGTAAATCCCTAATATTATTAATTGAAAACCGAGTTAGCAACATACAAATTACTCTCTCTGGTTAACAAGAGTCTGTTTCTAACAGCATGAACCAAACAAACCTTAGTTGACTAACTGAAGAACAAGAGCTGGCCGGTGCCGCAGGATCAACAGACTTAAACGGAGAAATACCAGGTGCAGTCGAATCATCAGTAGTAGCAGCATGTTTTAAATTAAGAATACGTTGAAGAGCCAATTCACAAGTTTCTCGAACCTCTTGAGCCGGATCAGAATCCAAACTATGCTTCAAAAGAGAAACATTACTATCTGAACCAATAGCGCCAAGTGCTTCTGCTGCCTGAGCAAGATTGAAACAACCACAATCATCATCTTAAAACTGAAACAGAAAAAAGTGACACATTCAGAAAAGGAAGAAATAGAAGGCTACTTTGGCACTACCTCATGGCGAACAATGGGATGCAAAGAAAGATCATTAAGAACTGAGGTTAATGCAGGTATGGCTTCGAGTTCTTGCATTTGCCCTAATGCAAATGCAGCTTCGTGAGCCAACAAATTTGATGAATCTCTTGTCGCTGCCAAAGAGAAAGAAAAGCTGGTTCAGAATCCATGCAATAATACACTTAACAACAATCATTGATTAAGTCCCTATTTGGATAAACAACTTAATTGAGCGTTCATCTTATAAACACTTAACAACAATCGCTGATTAAGTCCCTATTTGGATAAACAACTTAATTAAGCATTTATCTTATAAGTGATTGTGTATAAGTGATTTCTATGTTAAGGCCCTATTTGGATAAACAACTTATCTTATAAGTGATTGTGTATAAGCTATTTCTATAACAAAATATCAACTTTTAATTATGAGCTATACTCCTCCGCAATGAAATATAAGCAAAAAGGTACTTGAAAAGTTTAAGTAAATGGTTTAGATTTTAGATGAAATACATCAACTTTTCCAATACAACTTTTGCTTATGTTTCATTCTGGAAGGAGTAAGTTGTCTGCACAAACTATGTCGAAAATAAGCTGAAAATAACTGATAAGTTCTTTGCGCAAGCTGTAAAATTGAAGAGAAAAGGAAAAGTGAGTAACCGAGAATAAGGGCGGTGCGAGGGGCGGGGCCTTTGAGGTTGCGAAGAGAGAAGAGTGCTCTGAAGCGTTCGGAAATTGGCTGGGTTGAGTCTAACAGCAACTCGCACAGGAACTTCTCCATCTCTGATGAGCACGAAGCGACGTCGTTTAGCGAATTCGCAGACATAGAGTGATTAACGAAGATTTGTGAGAAGAGAGTTGGTGGGGCTTATGGAGACGGTGGCGGGTTCTGAGTTCTGACGGAGGCGATCGGCGAGTTCAGGAGTTAGTTGGGACTCACTGTGCGTTAAAGCTTTTTGGGTTGAAAATTGCTATTCACACTTATCATCAGCTCACACACACGAGTAAAATATCATATTGCCCCTCGACAGTTAGATGTCAGGAATTGTAAAACCGTCGAGGAAAACCTCGGTAGTTAACTGCCGAGAAAAACAATTATGCAGATAGTGGGTTCTGCATAATTGTAAAGCATTTCCAAGCCATTTTTCGGTCAGTTTTTACCTGTAATTAAACCAGAGCATTTACAAAGGCAATATAACTCATACAACATTTAATCTCAGTCATAAACAAGAAAAATACAATATCTTTTACAATTGTCCATAATTAAATCAAACCAACATTTGGTTCAAAATACACAAAAGTTTGAAATTCATCAAAACGTTACATAGTGTTCATAATTAAACAACACATTACAACTCATTTCATTTCATAAAATTAAATCCCTACTTACATTCAAGGCAATTGCATATGGAACGAACATACATATATAATATATTACTTTCCACCATACTCCTAAACATAAATCCAATGTTGCTATCGTCTTCAATAAGTCAAGGCATATAGCTTGTCGTTTTCCATGCGCATTCATCTCTATCTTCTCCTAGGTCTATGCATGGCATTTGACCAAACAAGTGACCTGTATATTGATTTTCACCAAGATGCTCAAAATAAGTGTTAAGTTGTGCCTTCAAATCATCAAGAGAGTCGGTCGCGTTATCATAACTTTAACCGTCTTTTTAAATGTGAAGTACCTAACACAAAAAATTGAATGTTTCATCTGATGAAACAGTTTTCTCGGCAGTTAACTCCCGAGGTTTTCCTCGGCAGTTAACTACCGAGGTTTTCCTCGACAGTAGTAACTGCCGAGGAACAGTATAGTATTTTACTCGTGTGTCTCAGCCTTATGATATGTGTGAACAACAATTTTCCTTTTTAGGGGCACACGATGAGTAACAAACAATTTTGCAAAACAATGCTCTAAAATCTTTTATAACTCCTAAATTTACCCCACAAATTAAAACCCTTCACACCCTTACTTCAAAAAACTTGGTAGTAGTCGGAAAGGTTTAATTCATCATCCTATCCTATTCTTTAATTTAATTTAATTTTTTGTTTTAAATTAATTACTGACTACTTTAAAATAAAGAATTAATTTAAGAAATTAGGGATCAATTTTGCGATTTTCCAAACCACTGGCACTTATTTACCTAACTCAAACTGTCATATTGGGTTAATCCAAACCGATTTGGCCGGTTATTCTAGTTTTACACAACATATGTACACCCTGAAAAAGAAATGCAAAATACACTTATTTTATTTTTATTAAATTGATTTTAACAATTTAAATTATTAACCTTAATTAATTAAAATTATTATAATAATAGGTTAATGAACTTAAGTTAATGATGAAAGGTGAATAACAATTATCGATCTTTACATAAGTCTCAATTGAACTTTAGATTATCAAGGTTTGGTTCACTTGAAAATCGGAGGGTTATGAGAATGGTGAGTGACTGGGAGATGTATTGGATTAACATTTTAAGAGATTTTAAAAGACTTTTTAATTATGAAAAAAGTTTTATGGTATTCAATCAAGACTCTTTGCAACTTAAAAAAAGTCTTGTGGTGATCAATCAAGACTCTTTGTCATTTTAAAAAAGTCTTCAGATATTCAATCAAGATTTTTCATCACTTAAAAAAAAGTCTTGTGGTATTCAAAATCATTCAAATTTCGAAGGAATGTTTAATAAATTGGATTTTGTGGAATTTTTTTATGAAATTTTAGCAACAAAAAGTCTTTCATGAAAACATGAGATTTCTTGGGATTGTTTTTCTTTTAAAATTTTACTATCTCTCTCTCTTCCTCCCCCCTCTCTCTTTCTCCTCTCTTCCCC
>Ga0315915_1006436_pt1 | contig 14323 bp, 7 predicted proteins | sample MpolbnodulesMG_FD_207738 | JGI IMG/M metagenome (GOLD analysis project Ga0315915, IMG submission 207738) | Medicago polymorpha root nodule microbial communities from Los Angeles, California, United States - branched nodules | ecosystem: Host-associated > Plants > Roots > Nodule | place: USA... | reverse complement strand
AAAAGCTGAATCAACAACATAAGATGATGTCCTCCTCCACCCTGAACCTCAGGTCTCTGATGATGATGATGATGACCCATTCCACCACCGCCATGTGTCCTATAAACATGATTCCTCCTCCCAAACACATCCGATTGACCAAAAAAAGCTCTAAAGATCTCATCCGGATCAAATTCATCTTCGAAAATATCATGACTCGTCGCAGCCCGTCTCCTCCTTCTCCTAAAACTATGATTCTGACCATAACCTGAATCAAATTCATCAACTAACCCTCCTTGATCATAATCCCTTCTAGACCCATCATCACTCAAACACTTAAAAGCCTTAGAGACTTTCTTAAACGCATCCTCGGAACCCGGCGCTTTATTCTTATCAGGATGAACTTTCAAAGACAACTTCCTATAAGCTTTCCTAATCTCTTCAACAGAACAACTCTTCTCTAACCCTAAAATCGAATAATAATCACTTTTCCCTTTAATTTCCCTAACCAACCTAACATTCTCCTCCGTGTAATTCTTTTCACCATTCAAACCATCGTCTTTGATGATTCTTCCTGGTTTATTCTTCGCCGGCGAAGTGCCGGCGCCGGAGGAAGAAGCGGTGGACTGTGAATCGAGTTGTTCGCATTTGGCGAAGAGGGAATCGAGTGGTAAATCGTGGTTGAGGCGTTGAGCGATTTTAATGAATTTGAGAGCGCGAGATTTGTTACCTGATGCAATTGCTTCTTCTGCGATTTGAATGCATCGTAAAGCTTCGTCTTTGTTACCTTCCATGGCGTTGATTTTGACCTAATCGGAAACCTAATTGATGAAATGGAAGAAGCTACCAACTTAGAGCGAAGGTTGTTTGTGTTTCAGAACAGTGTCGGCATTGTTGTTTCTTCTCGACAAGTAAGTAATTATGATGCTTCTTCTAACTAATTTTCAGCACCAAAGTTTTGTTCATTTTGTTTTTTCTTCAAATTTTATAATAATATTATGGTCTGTTTGTTTTAGATTTTAAAAAAAATAGATTCTTATTTTTATTTTTTAAAATGAATTTTTTAAAATTTATTCGTAAAAGTTATTTCAAACTCATTTAGAGCTCGTTTGTTACATATTAAAATAAAATTGATTTTCAAATAAAATAATTTAGAGATTATATTTTAGAGATTTTATGAAAAATCAGAATCTATTCTGCGTTTGTTTACCATAATAAAAATTATTTTTTTTAAATAAATAATTTAATTTGTTTGGATACAACTATATAAAAGAGATTTTTTGTTACAAAAATAGTTTAATCTTTTAAACCCTATTTTCTCTCTCCTCTAAAAAAATCTATTTTTTGAGAAGTTGTTCTTAACAGCTTCACATTTGAAGCAGTTTTAAGATTATTTTTAGATTTTGATTTTTTTTTAAAAAGTTGTAACAAACAGATGCAAAACTCTTAAAAGTGATTATTTTTTTTAAAAAAATGATTTTTTCCTGAAAAAAGCTATAATAAACGGGCTTTTAGTATAAGTTAAAAATAAGATTTTGGCATTCACAAGCTTAAATATTCATTGTTAGAGATTTTACATAGTAAAAATTCAATATTTTTTTAAAGTGACGTCTTTCAAAAATAATTTTTATGAAAAGCTATTTGAAATAGCTTTTTTTTAGAGATTTTTTCAAAATTTTAGTATCCAAAAAACATTATAACAAAATGATGAAATACTTAGAATTACATTTTAAAATAAACTATTCAAACATATTTTTCATTCGAAACTTTCCTTAAAAATTTCTTAGTTAAAAAAATTGTAGCAAAAGATATTACACTATAAAAATCTATTTAAAAAAAAACTAAAACAAACGGAACCTTAATGTTATTATATGTCAAAATCATTTATGCTTATTTATTGCAGAGAAAAAAAAATTGAGTTACAATAATAAATAAAAAAATAATTTGAAGATAATAAAGAATTAAACGTTTTGAGAATAACATATACTAGTACCGGTTACCGCCTCTACTCTGCTATTTAAATGCGTATGTTTTGATTCAGTTTTCCACTATACCAAAGCTTAAGGGCTTCTTGGAACCTACATTTCTTGGAGAATAACTTTGGTCCGATGAAAAAATGAATTAAAGCATATGCATTTAAAGAGCAGAATAGGGATAGTAATTAGCACTAGTATATGCTATTTTCAAAACTTTTAATTCCTTTGAACTCCATTTTTTATAAGGGTCATGTTAACGAGTATCTCCGGGACACTCTTTAAGCATTCTAAATTAAGTATCATTCTTTAAAAATATCAAAGTTTTCAATTTTCAATGCATTTTATTACATAAACTTTTATAAAGGGTTACCATTTAAAGTCTGTAACCAATGCCCCGGATGCACTAGTTAACATTTCCCTTTTTATAATGTCATGGTGGCTATTGAGGTTATTCATTACTACCTTCGTCCATAATTAAAGACCCTTTTGAGAATTATTTGTGTCCCTTTTTATAAGACTATTTTGCTATTTCCAACTACATTGATTATTTCTTTACATACATAGCCCTATTTATTGTACATCTTTTTCTTCAATCAACAATAAATAGCATGTTGAACACATAAACTAATTCTCTTTCTTAAATGATAAAATTATAAAAACAATAGTGATTACAAACAACTTTAATACAAATATCAACTTTTTTTAATTTCCGTGATTTTATAAAAAGAGTCTTATATTAAGGGACGAAGGTGGTATTAAGCTCTGGAAAATGTGTAACTTTATTTATTTTTGCTATTTTCAAGAATCTGCTCCCAAATAATTATGCTCCCAAATAATTATAAAATGACAGTTTAAAAAAAAAGTTTGACATAGTTAATTTATATTTGGGCATTTGTTTCATGAATTTGGATCTTATTCTTAGAAATATGAGGTTGGAGATCTTACATGATCACGTTTGTTTCAAGTTTTAATAATTTATGTGTCAATACTTTTTATTCTTTAGAATATGATATACTCATTAATTTATCATTCTTTATTCTCATGTCAAAGTTCAAGGGCTTCTTGGAACCTACAATGCTTGGATAATAACTTTGGTCTGGTGAAAAACTAAATTAAAGCATATGCATTTAAAGAGCATAGTAAGATGAGTAATTAATACTATTATAGGTTATTCTCAAAACTTTTAATTCCTTTGAACTCCATTTTTTATAATGCCATGGTGGCTGTTGAGGTTATTCATTACATGTAGACAAAGACTAAAGGTAACGACAATTGTGTGGCCCTAAAGCTTGACATCTTTAAAGCTTATGACATGATAGCGTGGGAGTATATGCGAGATCGGTGAGTAAAATGGGTTTTGGAGCGAGGTGGATTCAGTGAATGACTATGTGTGTGGAATCTGTTGATTACTTGATTCTCGTTAACAACGAAGCGGTAGGTCTCGTGATCCCAAAATGTGGCTTGAGATAAGGGGACCCTCTCTCTCTCTCTCTCTCTCTCTCTCTCTCTCTCTCTCTCTCTCTCTCTCTCTCTCTCTCTCTCTATCTATCTATCTATCTATCTATCTATCTATCTTTTCATTATCTGTGCAAAGGGTCTATCCTCTCACATTCGGTGCTCTTAGGAGCGTAGAGAAATTCGAGATACGACAGTTTGTAAGGGTTCCCATTCTGTGTCACATCTTTTGTTTACAGATGATTGCTTATTTTTCTTCCAAGCAGAAGAGAGCCCGACACAAGTTATGAAAAACATTCTAACATCATATGAAGCAGCTTCGAGTCAAACTATTAGTCTTCCTAAGTTAGAAATTTAATTCAAGAGGAATGCCAATAATACTTTGAATTATATCACCAACATTATGTGTGTTCATGTGGTGCTTTGATACATGCAAATACTTAGGTTTATTGTCCATGATTGCTCGAGATAGGACAACAACTTTTTTCTTTTATAAAAGATCGTGTTTGATTGAAAATCAACTCTTGGAGTTGCAAATGTCTTTCTAAAGCAGGCCGCGAAGTCATGATCAAATTGGTTCGACAAGCTATTCCATTTTATGTTTGATTGGTTGTCGGATGACAAATTGATTTGAAAAGCTGAAGAGGATGGTGAGTATCCTCTAAAAAGTGTGTATAAGCTTTGTATGGAAGGTTTGATGGATACATCACATCTTCGAAGTAAATATGTACATATCAACACTACAAGAAAATCATGATTTTTGCGGCGGTCGAAATTTTTTGAAATTTATTTAATTTAATTCAAAATTTTGAAATTAAAAAAAAAGCTGTTAGAATAGTTCAAGAGTGAGAAGTTATCGTCAATTATCTCTTATTTGCGTGAGAATGTGAGAGTTTCACTCCTTGACATGAGAATAAAGAATGATAAATTTATGAGTATATCATATTCTAAAGAATACAAAATATTGATACATAAATTATTAAAACTTGAAACAAACTTGATCATGTAAGATCTCCAACCTCTGATTTCTAATAATAGAATCCAAATTCACGAAACAAACGTCCAAGTATGAATTAATTATGTCAAACTTTTTTTAAAATGTCATTCTATAGTTATTTGGGAGCAGGTTCTTGAAAATAGCATAATAAATAAAGCTACACATTATCCGGAGCTTAAGGCTCTGTTTGGATAACTTGAAACCAACGAAGCGGAATGGAACGGAGCGGAATGGAATGGAATGGAACGGAACGAAGTGGAACAAAGATTTCATCCCATTGTTTGGATATTTTATAACGGAATGGAACTAATTCCCCACTCCATTGTTTAGAAAGTGGACAGAACGGAACGAGTTAAAACTTTTAATTACAATTTTACCCTTTATTTTAAAACTATCAATTTGTTGAATTGTCGACTCAATTCAATCAAGATATGATTATTTTGCCAAAACTTTTTTTATGAGCACCTTCATTTGCGAGTCCTCATTGTCAATACATGTTCATAGTAACCATGAACAACCAAAAATGTATTTGATACTGTAAAATTAAGTTTGATTACAAATAATTTGCTCAAAAAAACAATTATGAATCAAGATGAATGTAATTTAAATTAATACTTTATTGATTGAATGAATATGAATTAAAAGAAGTAACAGATAGTGGAATAGAAATATTTAAACAGGTAATACAATAACCACGTTACATTGCAAAGTAATACTCATAATTTTTTAACACCAGAAAATGAAAATCAATTGATGCTTTAACTATATTTTTCAACTCTTATGTTCTAAGAAGCAACCTTCGACGGTAAATAACCAAGTCAAACACCAAGACAGATCAATATAAAACAAGTCAATCAAACTTTTAAGTGCAGAAAACTGTTTTATCGTTTTGGCACATGTGCAGAAGTCATACTTATTCCAGGTAATATTGCTTCAGATATGACTCCAGGAGGTTTAACGGGGATCCAAAACGACATGACCAACTATAAAACCATAATAAGTAACAGAGAAGATAGTAAAAGAGAACTAGGAATAAGAAATTCAAGAAGAAATAAGACATGGTGAGGAGACAAAGAACAAGGCATCTGATGTAATAGTAAAAGTACCGGCAAAATTGTAATTGTTTCTTGATGCGTTCCATTCTATTGGATACACCCCAAATTGGGTGGAATGAAAAATTGGCTTGATGGATGGTATTGGATGGAATGGATACCATCCCATTCCATTCCATTCTTTTTTTACAAAACCAAACAATGGAACCATGTTTTATCACACTCCGTTTTATTCCATTCCACCACTCTCCATCAATCCAAACATAGCCTAAAGGGGATAAATAGTTCACTTGGTTGAACTAAAAGATTAAATAAGATAAGGAGTTAAATGTCACGTTTGAATACCGACAAAGATCAAATTATCATACGAGAATAACAATCAATCAAAATACTAATTTTTATTTTGATAACAAGTTAATTAAAATCAACAAAATAGCAAAAAACAGAAGAATAATAAAAATTGCTTCTACGTATGCTGATGAGTATGTTCTTGCAAATTGCACATCAAAGAATTTGCAAAGTACACTGATCCCACAGTTAATGTCATAATTCAAAGGTAAATATGTCATCTGGATCAAATTCATCTTCGCAAGTATCATCCCTCCTCCCAAAATTCAAATCATCACGATCACATTCATTTCTCCTATAACTATGATTCTTATTCTTATTATAAAAATTCAAATCATCATCTTCATTCACCCAAACACCACGATCATACTCTTTTCTTGAACCATCATCACTCAAACATCGAAAAGCATTAGAAATTTTCTTGAATGCGTCTTCGGAACCCGGTGCTTTATTCTTATCAGGATGAACTTTCAAAGATAATTTCTTATAAGCTTTTCTAATCTCTTCAATAGAACAACTCTTCTCTAACCCTAAAATCATATAGTAATTATCTTCCCATAATATTTCTCTAATCAAATTAACATTCTTTTCCATGTAATTCTTTTCACCTTTCAAACCATTCTCTTTCATGATTCTTATCGGCTTATCCTTCGCAGGCACCTTAGGCAAGGTGCGTGTGCTGGAGCCTCTTGTGGAAGAAGTGGTAGACTGTGATTTGAGTCGTTCACATTTGGCAAACAAAGCATCGAGAGGTAGATCGCAGTTGAGGCGCTGAGCGATCTTGATGAATTTGAGAGCGCGAGATTTGTTACCTGATGTAATTGCTTCTTCTGCGATTTGAATGCATCGCAATGCTTCGTCTTTGTTACCTTCCATGGCGCGAAAACAAATAGATTTTGATGTGAATCTTAAAATTGTGAAACCTAATTGAGAAAAGATGAATAAAGAGATGAATTATTTATTTGTAAGATGAATAAATAGATGAATTATATATTTGTAAGATGAATATGAGTGAATTTTGAAAGAGAGTGTGGAATAGAAGGGAGAAGAGTTACCTAATACGGTGGAATGGAGTCGATCATTATTGTTTCTTGTGAAGAAGTGATCTGTAATTCCTATATGAGTGAATGAAGCTCAAGTTTGCAAAACCTAATTTTCTTTTGTTTCTTGTTTAGGTAAATTTGCTAAACTAAATTGGAAAAAGAAAATTAAGAAAGATGATTTTTATATTATTACTAATACTGAATCTTAAGAATGGTGTGGCCTTCTTAAAACGGCATACTCCTTTTTTCTAGGGCATCAACAATCTAAGTTGAACAAAATGAACGGTTGTGATGAATTATTAAATTTAAAAGCTGCCCTCAGCCATGCACGTCTTCAACATAGTTTCAAGCTTGCCGAAATATTGTGTGCCATATTGGTTGTTTATGTATTCAAAAATCAAAACCTTTTTTACAAGATATAATATTTTTGGGTAAACCTTGAAATTAGTCTTGTATGCCTCAATGTATATGTACATGCTCCTCCCGAGTCACACCATTTAGGGTCTCAAACCAGTTCAATAAAAAGAAAGGTTTTGATTTTTGAATACATAAACAACCAAATATGGCACACAATATAATGTTGCTCATGCTGCTTATTTTGCTAATTTAGTGAAATTGTATTATTCTATGCGCAGAGTGTTATCATAGTGAAATATGCAACGATTATAGAGGTGGTATACTATCATCCCCTCAAAAAAAGATTAGTATACTATCATGTCAAACACTTAATTGAATGGGTTTATATGCGTATATCTTATTAACATTATGCAATAACATTTGTATCTTTAATATGGTTCGGGAACTTCCCTCATTGGTGTCAATCTCATGGTATAACAAAAATAGAGTTGAAATACAAAACTTCAAAAAAGGATGAGTGAAATTAATATTGATCTACACAACAATGCCGCACGACCCTTGTGAACACATGGATATATTACTAGTTTAATAAGAAAATAAACTCTCGTCAAGTTGCTAATCTATTTACATCAGCCGATCAGCGTTAAGCAACAATGAGCAAAAGAACGAGCTCTTATACTAGTCACCTGAAAAGAGCTGTCATTTGGACTCTAGAGGCACCTAGAAGAAGGAAAACTAAAACCTAATACATTTTTAGTTCTCTTCATCAGAATCAAAAGAATGTTTTTTCTGCACAGATTTTAAGACATCCAAGCGCTTATCACCTCTAGATACACATCCACCAGTGAAAGATTTGACTTTGGGAACGTTCAAAGAACTAAGTTGTGGTGTTGATGTCCCCTTGTTAATTTCCTTTAGCAAAGAACGGGCTGTTGCTGCAGCTGCAGCATCTGCCCTTGCTGAAGCAATTTTTGAATCACTTGGGGGCTTGTCACTGTCCTCATTTTGTTCATGTGTTTGTTCTTGTTCCTTTGCCAGATTCTTAGAAACATCAGGTGATTGATTTGCAACTGATTTTGGCTTGGAGGCTACAGCCTCAGCAACTGTTGCTTTAGCTTTTGCAGCTTCATATTTCTGCATGTCATAGATAAGCTCTTTCTGCAGCTGTTTATCAGCAACCAATATGTCATCAATCTCATTCTTGTAGTCCTTGAGAAGGATCCGAAGGCATTCCATGAGAGAGCCTATGAGGGGACTGTTCTTGGTTTCCAATAGACGTTTCAACTCTATGAAGATGGGTATAGTGTTTTGAATGAGGCCCTTCTTGACTGCCTGAGTTATAGCCTTTCTAGTTGAAGATCCATTTTCTCCTCCTTCTTCTTCTATGTCTGCTGACTCAGATGATACACGAGTAGATTGAATGCGTATCTCTTTACAGCCAAGAATTTGAAAAGTATCCTGATCCCACAGTTAATGTTATTATTCGAACATAAATTGGGGCGTGCTTGCATTACTAGCACATGTGTGTGTGTGTATTCACAATAGTCCGGAAAACATGATGACCATTGCTGGTAAAGATCAATACCTGTAGAACAGACTGTCCAGTTGCATCTTCAATATTGAGCATACCATCGGAAGCTGCAGCTAGAATTTCTGCACATAACTTGGCAAAGGTTGCTAGAAGATGCTCGGGAGCCATTTGCTTTAGTAGAGAAACATAAATGTGCATTCTTCTAGACCTTGATTTTTCATCAGCACCCCTAACAAAAATGATGCAACAGATGTAAGCACAATATCTCAACTGCATAATTTCTAACCAATTGCTAATTTGGGACACCTTTACCTGATGGAAAAAAGTTGGCTTTCCGTTCGTGATTCGTTGGACTCACGATGTCCATTATGGGCACGGCAGTCATTCAAAACAAAAACAGCCTCAACAAAACTATTATATGCTAAAAGAGGAGACTTGACTGGTCACAAAAAAACACTAGTCAAAGTCTGAAAACAAACATTGTTCAATTCATATAACAGCAAGTAGAACTACCGAGGTAAAGCTTCAAACCTTTCAAAATATTTCCAAATAGAAAATCTGCTAACTGCCTAATCTTTTCTGATTCATCAACAAGTGACAAAAGGAAACGAAGAAATAGAACACCTCTCCACTTCACGTAATCCCTCTAGGATAAAAGAAAAGTAAACTGTATTTAGCAAATGATATTTTTATTCTCTCAACCCCATCGCGGGTTTTGGATCAATACAAGGTATGAAATAGATTAGAAGCATAGAGGGACAAGTATGGACATCAGTTCAAGGTATTAAAAGGCATGAAATAGAAAAAGAAAAAACAATACCTGCAACAGTCTCGATAGCAATATGAACGTTTGCCTTCTCACAAGTTCACAAGGATCTAAGAGACACCTTGTGATCTTGGTTATGTAACTGGTAGCTTCAAAGAAATTAAGTTAGCAAAGAGAATATTTACTTGACATTATTGAATGTATAAATTCCGCATAATGTGAACATTGGACTTCTTCCCCAGCATAAAGTAATAATTCTCCTCAGTTTATATCATCCATTCTTGTTAATCAATTTGTTAGATTATTTCATTTACATTATTATACTTGTTTAATTAAAAATGACTTCAATGCAGTATCTCTTACAAAGCGTACCAATCAATAAGAGCAGTGTACCGAACACAAAAGTCTGCCATCGTGACCACAATATTATTACGAAGAGCTGCAGAGTCGGCCTTTTCAAGCTCCTGCAATTGTATCCCAAAACAAAATATATTTTGATTAGGAAATAAGATAACATATACCAGTCCCTGAGGCATAAAGAATCAAAGTCTCAAGACCAACCTGTACAAACAGAGGAATGTAGTTCTTTGCAAGCTTCCCATCAGCAAGGCAAAGTTTGCCCATGGTCAGCCACCCTTGAATATAAAAAGAAGGAGCTTCTTGTTGTAGAGAGGTTGCAGGGCCGAGTAGCTTATTTAATTTTGGGTCAGAATTCCCAGAGGTGATGATAGTGTGCAACAATGGAATTATAGCACTCATATCAGCAGATGGGGAAACAATAATTAAAGACCCAATTGTATAAATAGCTGTAATTGCTTTTGACAATGACTTGCGCTTTCTTACTGACTTCCGACCTTTACTTGGCCCACTTCTAGGTGGAGTGAAGAAGTCAGTTTCTGCATTTTGCTCTGAATTATCTGAAATAAAAGTTTCTATTATTTGAGAAGCTCTGGATAGAACTTGGTGTACCCATTTCAAGACTATTGCTTCTTCTGTTGCTGTATCTGAAGCTTTTCGCTTGCACAATGTTTTAAGTGCTTTTACATGAGCATCAACCTGTCAGCAAAAGTAGCAATTCATTATAGCTTTGTAGTACACTATTAGCAAAAATAGCATTTCATTAAAGTTTTGCAGTGCATCATATGATATTTTTTGTCTTTTTATCTCGAATACATTTGTGTCCACTAACTATGCTTTAGAAATTATCATAGACTGCGGGGCTATGGATTGCTTGTGAAACTAAGATTATCATGGATACAACATTTATACACAATGCTGTCCAAGAGTAATTGTTTTCTTCTTTATTGCCGCATGAAGGGTGTGTCTGAATAAGATGAAAGCTTAAGCATCAGATGGAGAAAAAATTCCAAGGACTTATAGAAGGATAGAAGTGATTATTTCAAGAGGACCTGTCTCCAATAATAATTGTCGCAATTGCAAAAAAAATATATATATGTCCAAAAAGATTGCTATTTTTAGTTTTCAATGTAACTTTAACTGCTTATTTTTCAATTGTACCCTCTTATTAATGTCATATGAATCACTTCCAAGTTATTATTATCTACTTTGCATTTATGATAATGGGAATACAACAATAGTTAATGTGGGTATTTGAGTAAAATCAACATGTTCTTTCTTTCATTTATCATGTTTTCTTAATCTTTGAGAAATGGTCAAATGCGACAGAAACATCCGGAGAACGTAGTTTATGAACTTAATCATGCAGAACAAGTAAAATCATATGCTTGACAATGAGATAATAATAATAATAATATTAGACATTCATGCAATCAAGGGAGCCATTCAAGAATAAGGCAAGATTAAGAAGTCCAGTGTTAGGATTTGTTTAGTTATGAACTTAATCAATAATATCATGTAAGTAATAATTACCTCTGTTGCATGCATGTTGAATTTTTCAACCCGTTTGAGTAAGTTATGAGCCAAATCAGCAGCAGGATCAGTTGGCAGCTCGACAGAAACATTAGAGATTGTTTGCAAGAGGAATACTCGGTCACTAGCCCAGGCAACATTATTGCATTTTATGCTTTCTTCGCCCTCAAATGCATTTATTTGTACAACTGGACTTCTAAACTCGCCTTTCACTTTATGCTTGTCAAGAAGCTGCCAATGATGATGAAGAAATTCCCAGTCCACTGCTTTTGGAAGAAATACTGATACCTCTGATAAAAGAAACCAAGCGCCTTGTGGGGCAGTCCACTTTTCTATTGGCTTGCTATGGTTCAGCCAGATAGACTCAGACACCTTAATTATATTCTGAAGTGCCGTAACAATTTTGTGATTCAACCGTTTCTTTTTGCCCAGGTTTGTGCAAATTTTTTTCACCCAAGGACTCACCTCCCCATTGCAAATCTCTCTAAGGAGATACAGAATTCCTTGGGGGACAGGCATATCCATTCCGTTGTCTAAACCTTTCCCTTTCTTTTTACTACTAGAGGTAGGTTCCATGTATGAACAGGTGGCAGCTGCAGTTTTAGATATTCGGTCCAAAACAAGTTCTTGAAACAAGTTCTCACATTCTTCTTGGATGCTAGTTTCATTATCAGCTATTTGACGAGGAACTGAATGTAGCCACTCAGTTATTACCGTTTCAGCTGAGAATGTTCTGAAAGCCTGCATATCATTAAGTAAAAACCAAAAATCATATATTTGTTTATAGTAAAAAGATACCAAAAAACGGGGGAAAAAATAGGACTACCGAGATTTAAGATGGAAAGATAATTGGTTTAAAATTCCTCAACTCCAATAGTAAACCAAAATCCAAATAAGGAAGCGGTTAGATTAGTTATGCTCCTGTCACCTTCCCCTCTTAACCAAACACTGTGTCTATATACTACTCCCTTCCACTAATTAACCAAAGAATGCCTAAAAAAAGTTATTTGTATTTTCTTTAATAACTATCATGTGCACAAGCATTTAAATTTAAAATAAAAAACAAAGAAAAAGAACAAAGAACACAATATTTTTGCAGTCTTTTATAAAATCCAAATAGTTTTTATAATTCAAGACGAATACAACATAGGTTTTCTCGATCCAAATATGCAAAATTTTGCATTCTGCATTAGTTTACATTTCTGCCTCTCCACAAAACAAAGCACAACAAAAACCTCATGAAAAAAGGGTAACAAAAGTACCTCAGAAAGAGCTGAAGCAGCTGCTTTACGAATGCTAAGAAGTGAATCGGAACAAGCCATTCCCATTGTCTTCAGCACCACTTCATCAATAGCACCTCCAAGTAGAGCAGTCAAGTTAGTAACAAACAAAAGAGCTGCTTTTCTCACAACCGCCTTCTCATCCACACACCTTCTCCTAAGCATCTCATTGATTCCCTTTCCTCCCACACCCGCAACATTTCCATCACCAAAACCCATAAACTCTTTCAAAACCACACTAGCCTTTTCACTACCTGATAAAAACCCAACAACCTGCGCCAGAGTCGACAGCGCTCGCCCTCGAATCGTAGCACTAACATCCGAACAGCGCTTCACCAACGCCTCCAAACACCAAATCCCCCACGCCACATTCCCTTCTTCCTCATCCGTCGAATTCACTCCTAAAGGATCCTTCAACAACGTCACAAGATTCAAAATAAGATCAACCGCCAAAAGCCTTAAATTGGTTTTCCCTTGACTCATTTTCACAACATACTTCACAAACTCAACCTGATCCCCCACTTCCATAACCCTAACAACCTCCATTATAAAATCCACCGCCAAAGCCCTCGGCTCAGCTTTATCCGGCACCTTAATCGCCAGATACCTCGGAAAATTAACTAACGCTTTCCTCACACCATCTGAATCCCTACTCAAACTAACCACAAAACCAACAGCAAAACTCCTCACCTGAGACTTCGGCATTACAACAAAAGGCGAAATGGCCTTCAAAACCTCAGCAGCAGTCTCAGAAACCTCCCCATGCTCTGGTTTCAAAACCTCCTTCAAAATCTTCGAACACAAACCAACCAATCTACCATACTGAACCTCATTACACGATTCAATGGCAGTCAACGGAACTTCAGAAATCGTTTGAATCAACGATTTCAAACTCTCGGGAAACCGATCAAGATGAATTAAACCCATAACACTAACTAATTTCTCGAAAAGTGAAATCAAAACCCTAACATCAACTTTCTGTACAGAATTCGGCGAATTAGGTTCATCATCATCATTTTGAACATTTTTCTTGTTTTTGGAGTTCCGTCTCCGTTTCCGAATCTGCTGAGCGTTGTTATTAGGGTTGGGGTTAGTGTTTTTGAAAGCGCGACGGAGGGAACGGAGGAAGGAGAGAAAGGAGAGAGGAGTGAAGAGAGTGAAAACGGGGGCGTTTGGGGAGAGGAGGAAGGAGAGGAATACGTGGGAAGCGAGGAGAGAGTGAAGTGGTGGAGAAGAGTCCATTGCGGTGGCGATTGGGGGGATTAGGTGGGAAGGTGAAACGGCGTCGTAGAGTGGGTCTAAGGGTTGGGAATGGTTGAGGAGGGTTTGGAGTGAGGTGAGGGATTGTTCGGAGAGTGGTTGTGGATTTTCGGTGTGGTGGGTTTCGCGGAGGTCGGAGATTTCTGTTACGATGCGGGAGATTGTTTCGTCGTCCATCTCCGGTGGGCTACTCCGGTCTGTGCAGAACGAGGTTTGAAATTAATTATTGAAGCTGTTTTTGTGTGGTTTTTTGAATTTTTGTTCCCGCTTTGGGAAAGTTAAAACAAGAGCAAATGTGTAATTGTCATGTCATAATGATTCTAAACTTAAATTAAAATCAGTTAAATTCTCTTAAATCTTTTAGGTATTTTAATCCTTGACATTAAGAA
>Ga0315915_1006432_pt1 | contig 14331 bp, 9 predicted proteins | sample MpolbnodulesMG_FD_207738 | JGI IMG/M metagenome (GOLD analysis project Ga0315915, IMG submission 207738) | Medicago polymorpha root nodule microbial communities from Los Angeles, California, United States - branched nodules | ecosystem: Host-associated > Plants > Roots > Nodule | place: USA... | reverse complement strand
CTTTTTAGTTGATATGAATTTAAATATGATTAATAGATAAAGAGAGAGTTATTATAGAAAATAAGAGAGTATCGAAGGAAAGAAAGAAAAAAGAAGCAAATCTCGATGATCATATATATGTGATCGTGGAGATGCTTGATTCAGTGTGCTTTTGTAGGAATTCAATTACATTCACTCAGTCCTCTTCCCCTCATCCTCAAATCTTTTCTCTTCCACAGCCCATTCCTCAATGGCCTCAAGGTTAATTCAATTTTTTTTTGTCTCAATTTCCTCGTAGATAGGAATCTCAATTTAAGCATTTTTGGTAATTTGTTTTTTGTGCAGGTAGATTTTGTGAATTTATTATGTATCCAATTTCTTAAGCTGTAAATTGATAACTCTTTGTTAATTTTTTGAAAAGAAAAATAACTTACTTCTAAACATACCTTCTTTGTCTGTGTAATTACAGGACAAGGTTTTGCGTCAGGAGTTGTAAATCTTGGTGAAATACAAGTTTCCGTGGTCACAAGGTTTGAACTCATTTGGAGCACTGCTATACTAAACCCGAAAAAAGCTGTTGCATTCTACAAGCCTGTAGGAATACCTCCCAGTTTCCATATCCTTGGTCACTATTGTCAACCTAGTGACAAACCTTTACGAGGTTTTGTACTTGTCGCAAAGGAAACAGGAATTCGTTTTCCCGAAACTAATGAGGAAAAGCTACCTGCTATGAGGAATCCTCTTGATTTTGAGTTACTTTGGAGTTCAAATGCGCCTGCCGATCTGGAAATTTCAAGTGGGTGCGGTTACTTCTGGCTACCCGAACCTCCTGAAGGTTACAAGGCCGTTGGCTACTTAGTTACAGACAAACCTGAAAAACCTAAGTTGGATGAAATGTGTTGTGTTCGTGCCGACCTTACTGACAAATGTGAACCTTACCGTGTAATATTTGCTGTTGCTTCTAGAATTCCAGAGTTATCGTTTCAGTTATGGAGCTCGAGACCTTGTGATCGTGGCATGCTAGGGAAAGGTGTTTCCGTTGGGACTTTTCTCTGCAGTAGTGGCTTGAGCAATGAAGAAGAGAACCCTATTGCATGCTTGAAAAACTTAAATGCTGCAATACAATCGATGCCTAATTTGCAACAAATTCATGGACTTATTAACCATTATGGCCCTACTGTTTTCTTTCACCCTGAGGAAATTTACTTGCCATCTTCTGTTGATTGGTTTTTCAACAATGGAGCCCTTTTGTACAGAAAGGGTATGTGTACAGGAGAGGGAATCGATGCAACTGGCTCAAATTTACCATCTGGAGGATCAAACGATGGCCAATTTTGGATAGACTTGCCGAGTGACGATCGAAGGGATTTTATCAAACGCGGGGATTTAAAGAGTGCAAAGCTTTATGTTCATGTGAAGCCGGCTCTTGGTGGGACTTTTACAGACATTGCAATGTGGATATTTTGCCCTTTCAACGGACCAGCCACTTTGAAAGTGGGAATAAAAAATATACCTTTGAGCAAGATTGGAGAACATGTTGGTGACTGGGAGCATTTCACACTTCGTATATGTAACTTTGCTGGAGAGCTCTATAGTCTATACTTCTCGCAACACAGTGGCGGTGAATGGACGGACGCATGTGACTTGGATTATATCGATGGAAATAAAGCTATTGTTTACTCGTCAAAAAGTGGACATGCAAGTTACCCTCGTCCTGGAACATATATCCAAGGATCTTCAAAACTAGGACTTGGCATTAGGAACGATGCTGTTCGTAGTAATTTGTATGTGGACTCGAGTATCCATTATGAGGTTGTTGCGGCTGAATATCTAGAAAATTTTGTCGCTGAGCCTAATTGGTTGCAGTTTATGAGAGAGTGGGGTCCCAAAATTATTTATGATTCAAAAACTGAGTTGGATAAGGTTATCAATGCGCTTCCACGCGTGCTTCAGTATTCAATGAGAAACTTGATTAACAAGTTACCGGTGGAGCTGTATGGTGAGGAAGGTCCTACTGGGCCAAAAGAGAAAAATAATTGGATACATGACGAGAGATGGTGAGGTAGGTGTTTGGTTGATGATTTATGCACTAATGATGGAATAGTTGCAAATGTCTCACAATTGGATTGAAATGAATGAGAATTCTTACACTCACTGCTGCTGTCTAGAATTCAACTTGTTTTGCAGATCCAAATTTGTTTAGCAAGAGATTTTACAGCTACCATGCAGTTTCCTTGATAAATTATGCTAGCATTGAATCATGTCAAAGATTCATATTCCTTATACCAGATAGAAATGTGAGGCCCTGCACAGTTTCTTCGGCATATACTACAAAAGGCAAAAACAACTCATTAGTCAGGTCACAGTTTGATTATTTCCTCAGCAAATTGGGCACTTGGAATTTAAGGGGGGGCATTAAGATAAATATGTTTATAAAAGTTGTAATCTTCGTGTTTATAGATTGATAGATGAGGAAATCTCAGACATATATATCTTAGACTGATTGATAAACATTAGCTATTGTAGGAAATTTTGAAGGAGTAACATTAGAAGTATATTCTTGAGTAATTGTAGGAGGTAGGAGCCTAATCTGTTGATCTTTATTCTTGTGTATATATTCAGATCATGTCAATGAAAAAGTTTGACAGATACATTAGCTAAATATAATGATCAATGAAAAGAAAAAAAAAAATCAATACTCCTTGTGTGTCACAATAATCTTTTGACCTCATGATTTCTCTTACTCAAATATATATGTTCCTTTTAAAATATAATGATTATTTCTTCTAGGGAAATGCTAAAGAGTGCCCTTAGGACATTGGTTAGGGGAACAAAAATAGAAATATTGTGTTGGAATATGGTGAAAAATGATGAATTCAACTTTTTAAAAGTCTTAAAAATTATTTTTTTTAATATAGTTAGTGACAAATACGTATAATTAATAAGTGAGTAACATTTGTACTTAAAGAACTAAAGTTGCCAACCTTTGTGTATGAAAATTAAATAGAAAAAACGAAGAGTTGATATTAGAAAAATAAGACAGTCCTTAACAACTATAATTACAAAGGGTTGGTATAAATTATCAGCAAAATTTTATCACTTTGAATGATGATATACAAGTTTGTGAGCATAATTCATCTGCCCCATTTGAGTTACCAAAAAATATAATAGTTGTAATCATGCACAACTATTAGAGAAGCGAAGGAGGACTAAGAGTGGCATCATTACAGTATTCCAATAATTAGATTACACGACATGTTTTTTTTCTTCAAAATAACAATATTAATCTCACAGCATATATGTTTCACAAATTGATTATTTAAATTACTGATACATAACAGAGAACTTTGAAATCTTTTATTTCTATGTGATCAGAGAAGCTTTGTTCTGCTACCTTTCTTCAACAAAGATGCGCATGGTGCTATTGGAGATGCTTAAACAAACTTTTCCTGTCGAAAGTGATCAAACAAAGGACATGTTTGAGTTTGAGTGAAATGAAATAAACAAAGAATTAAATGAAAGATATGTTTGAGCTTGAAAATAATATGAAAAGGTAACACCATATATAAGTTATTCCTGTCTTCATAAAACATGAATTTTCTCTATTCTTTTGAAATTTGAAGTTTCTAAGTAAAATGCTTCAATTCTTTAATCATCTTTAAGTCTAAATAATTGCACACAAATAATTTTTTTTTGAAACAAAATATATCAAAGTGGGTCTATAATTATGATGTAACAGTTATTTTTAAGCTCAGGCTTAACTCATTTAACAAAAAAGCTATAAACAAATTGAAGGCAAGAGTGAAAGAGGGAAAATAAAATATTACCAGCAAGCCACTAAGCCACCTTTAAAATGTGAAAGGCTTCCAAGTTGATGAGGAATGGTTCCAACAAGAACATTATAACTAAAATCAAGGTACAACAAATGAGAGAAATTTCCAAGTTGATAAGGGATTGTACCCTCGAGACGATTCTCTGAAAGATCTATTGCAACTGTGAAAGACTAACAAGATCATTTGGAATTCTTCCGCCATCAAATGAACCTTGGAGTTCAACGAATCTCAACTGTTGTGGAGCTGTAGCTGATGCAAAACATGTTGGCTGGTGAGATATGCTCTCCTTGAATTGAAGGAAAGCCTTATGTTGGATGATCACACTAACCTTTTTTCTACTTGAGAGAGCAAGAGTGATAGTTGCTGTGCATGGGAAGGAATCGGTTATCGGTTGTAGCAATCAAACTGGCCATGTTGAAATGCTTGATCAAACAGTCATCAGATTGGTTCCTTTTCCAAGGAGATCAACGCATCATTGATGGAGTTGCAGCATTTAAAGTATCTGAACCTCAATTGGAATCGATTTCCAAACAGTATTTTCCCAGATATATTTTGATTCTCAAATACTTATATTTATATCTTTGTTGTCTATTATCTGTTTTGTCTGTTTTTGTTGTTTTGAGAAAATATTGGTGAACTCTATTGATGTTGTAGGTTTGTTTGATCTAGGTTTTGCACCTATTTTTTTCTTTTGAATTTTAGTCCATAGTTTGTATTTTGAGTTTTAACATTTAGTTTAAATTTATTTTTTTATTGAAGTATCTTGGCCATATCGTATTTTGAATTTTAAATTTCTCCCGTATCGTATCAAGTAACCGGGCTTCATAGGTATATACAAAGATAATCAATTTATCATACTTTTCTTTGTCTACTTTTCTTATGGTCAAATATACCCTCCCATACAAAATAAGTTGAAAAAATATGTTCCTTTTTTTTTTTCAGTTGATAAAACTCCCTCATACAATTCATACTAAAACTTTTAGTTAAAAGCAATTGTAGCAACCTGATATACAAAATATTCCAATAGAAGTGACCGCTATATTATTATGGGCAAAAGGGAAGCAATTGCAACCACCCAATTTAACTGAATCAAAATAACACGTTGGCGCTGCCTAAAGAAAATTGGGACAAGATCGCAATGTGTTTGTCAGACTCATTATTTTTATGAATCAAGGCATCAGTCACAGCCACACAGAAATAACATTCACAAAGAGTAAGATGAAGAGTATCAAGGGAGAATGAACAACTGATCTGGCCGGTATCCAAGACCTTCTATCCAGTACTCGTGCACTTAACGTGTGGTATCAATACAGCAACAAAATTTAGTTAATCATTCGACATGTACAAACTTCTATAATTGTAGAAAGTCACATATCTTTAAATACCCTGATAGGCAAAGTAACTGTATTCTTCATCAGCTTCACACGAAAACCAAAAGAATTTGATTACCAATCACGACATTTTGGAACTGGTCACGGTCTGCACATTCACCAAATCCCAAGGCCAAAATACCTACAAAAGAATGAAAATATACATTATAATATAATGAAATGATAAATAGAAAGGTAACTGATGATTGAGAGATGAAGATAGTTTAAACCTGAAAAATTAGAAGGATGAAGTTCCTAGTCCTAATGAAGAGTATCCAGCAGCCTTCATCTCCTTCAGTGTTGAGGACAACCAGTCCAAACCCTCATAAAGGCCATCGCCCTTAAGTGCACAGGTGCCTTGTATGTGCCATTTTCTATTCTTTAGATCAAAGAGACCTAATCCGTCACACACTTCCCTTGCCGTCATCGCTCCTCTCTAGAAAAGAAGAGGAAAACATTTGCAGTTATAGCTAAATTAAGGCAAACTTAGGAGTAAGCTAGTTAATTGAAGAGGAGTTATCAGCTAGCAATACAAGGATATACATAATCATACAAAAGAGCAAGTGTTTTTAGACAGATAGAAGTCCCACTGATGAAATTTGACATATTGGGAACGAAAACAGTGTCAGTCATGAACCATGATCATGTGGGAAAGATTACATAAAGAATTCAAGTGGTGTACAAGTAAGAATTGAACTTGAACGTGCAATACAAAAAGTCACAGATTCCACCAAAACTCAAGTCTCACTAGCATCAAGACTTTTTGTGGTCAAGCATAATGATGGGAAGACAAGAAAACCGTTTTTGCTTAAAAAAGTTCTTGCTTGTGTGCTTTGAAATTGAATTTCTTATTATATTATGAGGTTACACTAACCTCCCTCAAGAATTGAAAAAAATACACGGGTTAGAATCAATGGCGGATATGACGGAAGGCCAAACATCCACCATATAAACACGCCATTGGAGCCTATGTTGTTGCCATGGCGGGCACCCCTTCACAAATTGTCTATGGTGGTTATCCAAAAACCCGCCACGCCGTTCCGCCATGGCAGCGCCATGGTCCCCATTTAACAACACTGGTTGGATCGTCCTAAAATAAGTTTGCTTCCCTTTAACTTAGACAACAGAAAGAAAGCATAAAATAAATCAATTAAAGAAGTTGCTACAAGATCAGAACTGACTCAGAATGTTCACATGGAGAACACAAATGACACGATCTGTTGGATGTATCATGCATCATCCAATAATGACAACATATAAAAATAGTGAAGGCTATTGTCAACAGCCAGTAAATAAATAAAGAATATTTTCAACTGTACTTGGTTCTTGTGGTTGGTGGCCTATTGGCAGCGGAATAGAGTTTTTCCACTTAGTACCAGACTAATTACACGGATGGGTGAAAAGAAAAACAGAAAACTGAAATAGAGAAAAAATAGATTTCTTTAGATACGCATGCACGTGCAAAAGGTGCAGGATTCTTTTTGTAACAACCAGCATTATATGAGGAAAGAAATCCTTAAACTTTGAACCATATTCCACATATTGCAACTATTTAAATGACTGATATAAAGCCTACCCCTTCAATGTTTGCACTGGTATGTGCATGAATTATGGCACATTGTGCTAACTATAATAGTACTCGGTAAAAATTGACAACCAATTCACATGATTTGACTTTAACTTCATCTTTACACGTATAAGTTATAGGTCATTCAGATGGAAGAAGTAGAGCACAGATCAAGATACACATACCAGGTCTTGTTTGTTGGCAAGTACCAAGATGACACTGTTGAGCATAAACGGGTCATTTATGATTGTCTGCAAGTAATCCATAGATCAATTCAAAGTCTGTTTGGAATAACATGTTGTGTGCGTGTGTGTTAATTTGTAAGTTTCTGGGCTTATCACCTGAAATTCCTGTTTTGCTTTCCCAATTCTCTCGCGGTCCAGACTATCAACAACATATATCTGTATAAACATGCACATATGTATTAACCTTGATACATTAACCCAATCTCCTGACTTTTCAGTCCTATAGGATATAAGAATAATTGTAGCAAAAGGAAAATTTTACAAAACCAAATGACACAAGTTGCGTTTTTAATATGAAAAACACATAAAATCACAAGCATCAATGCTTACCAAACCATCTGTGTTGTTAAAATAGTGCCTCCAGAGTGTCCTCAGTTTCTCTTGGCCTCCAACATCCCAAACCGTGAAAATAACATTCTTATACTGAACTTTCTCAACGTTGAAACCTGCAATGCAGACAGACTCATATGCCTCAAGGCTCAAACAACAATGGATTATTTCCAATTATAATTTTCGTTCTGCTAAACCAAAATACCATATATGTTTGCATCCATTCAATTCACGCAAACCCACCACAGATATTTGCAGTACAATTACAGAGGGGAAAATCTCTGTTTCATCGCACAAACTGAAACCAACTCCATCAAAAAAAAGTTTGGTAGAACAACATCAGAATTAATGAGGGTAATAAACCAACTCCACTCACAAGCATATTCAAACCGACAAAGAAAAACAACCAAGAAGATAATTAGCAAGCATAAGCTAAAAACACTTTAACCATAATAACCAAACACAATTTTAACAAGATATCTATGATCTATCTCTAAGAAATTTTAACAAAAAACAATGAACTTAATGATTGAGTTTATGAAATAAAACCCACCAATTGTCGGAACAGTAGATAAAACTTCTCCAATGTGAAGCTTGTACAATATAGTTGTTTTTCCAGCAGCATCAAGACCAAGCATGACAACCTAAACCACACCAAATTTGAAAGAAAAAAAGAATTACAATCAAAAAATTGCTTTTTTTTTGTAATGACAAGTGTTAGTATGTTAATTGTTATGTTAGTTTTTTTCCTCTTTACCTGAAACTCCAACTCGTTAACCCTTAGTTCAAACCAGTATTTGATTTTAGAAGTGGAGAATTGATTTTGACAAATTTGGTTGCTCTAGAGTAGATTTATTTTTATCTTTCTGAATTGATTCAAGAATTGATTTTTACACTGAAGTTAATTTACCAAGTAACTTGTACATAATAATATATTCAAACATAAATCACTTTGTCTTCACTTTTAGCCAGAATCAATTTTACATAACAGACATTAAAACTCTATTAATCATAGATATGAGTTAATAATGAAACACAAGATCAGCATTTTTATGAAGAAAAAAATGACATTTATTGTTATGATATTAATTAAAAATTAAAAGAAAAAAAAAAGTTGATTACCCGCATCTCGGTATTGCCGAAGAAGGAATCGAAGAGTTTACGAAAGGCTTGACCCATGCGATCACAAATTATTGAATTCTGAAAAGCAAAGGGAAGGGAAATTGAATTGCGTAGATTTCTTTGTTCCTTCTTCCCAGTTGCGTTTCTTCTGATTCTGATTTGATTTGGAAAAACGAATGAACCAATTCTCACCACTTTGTTAATGTTAATATGATACTAACTAACTAACTAAATTACATTACAATATAATAATAATGGAATCTTTATTTCACCTTTTTTGTTTTTTAAATATCAATTACTAACTTTTTTTTTTTTAAGGAAATATAAATTACTAACATGGTGATTTGTATTCTTTTTTTAGGGAACACGATAATTTGTAGTGTCTTCTAAAAGAAATTCAAAGTGTGATACTTGTTAAATAAAGTTTTTTTTATAGCATTTTGGTCAAAAAAAATTAAAATAATAATAATAATATAATACTTCCAATACAATTGAGTATATTAAATTGAACAACATGACTACTTGTTAACGTGGTCTCTCCTGTAAGAGCGTGGACTACCACATTTGTTTGTCGCGTAGTAAACTTCATTTGAGAGTTAGTAAGCGGAGAGTTTTTTTTTTTTTTGAAAAGGCAAATTTTATTCACGTCGAGATTATACAAGGAGCACAAAATCCACGGAAAGGGAGAAAAAAATACAAAATGGCGGCACATATATACGGAACACCACCACGCCTAAAACAAATAAAGGCCACGGACAATGAGGCTGGACTATACTCAACAGACTAAGCATACCACCGCCTCAAAACCGAAAAAACCAAAAGGAACAGCAGCTGCTTAGCCATGACAGCAGCCGCTGCACAGATAGCAGCACAACAACAGCTGGCACGGCCTCCCTAAAAAGGACCACAGAAGCACCCAAAAAACAACACCAACCTACACAATACCAAAAGAAACCCCTGAAGCTAACACTCCTGCCTCCTTCCTTCCCTATTGAGACAAGAAATTGGATCCCAACTCCACTCATAAAAAAGGCAAACCGGAAGTTTTGTCTGACTCAAAATCCACCTCCAAGACAATACTTTAATCTTCTCCACCGCCTCATCCGCCTCATAAATTCTCCGGTTGAAAATATTATCATTACGGACTTTCCACAGTACCCATAACGTTGCTAGCCAAACAAGCCACCGACCTTTTTTAATCTTCTTGTTTCTTTCCCACCCTCCCCAACATTCCCAACGGACAAAAAAGTTAGGAGGGATAAGAAAAATACAATCTAACCACAACATAAGTTTGGACCACACCACGGAAGCAAAATCACAATGAAGGAGGAGATGAAGAGAGGTTTCCTCCATCCTTGTACACAGGGGTGGCCCTGAGGGCGGGCGCGAGGGGCGGCAGCCCAGGGCACCACCTTTTTAGGGGCACCAAAATTATTATTTTTATTTAGTAGTTAGTACTATATAGATATATTGCTTTTTAATTCGTTTTGATTCATTCTATTGAAAATATATTTTTAGATAACTTTGATTATAAATAAATATTTTTCAACAAAAAATGCAAGAAAAAAAATATTGAAATAATTAAAAGGGTACAATTTATTGTTTCGCCCAAGGCACCAAAAATCCTAGGACCGGCCCTGCTTGTACATAAATCGCACAAGATGGAACCCTCCATAGGTACCACATTCTGCAACGCAAGATTCACCTTTGAGCGAATCCGGTCAAGAAGAACCTTCCATGCGAAGGCCACCACCTTCGAAGGTGCCGGAATTTTCCAAAGTTGTTTGAAATTCCACTTGTCATCCTCCCTCCACCTATCTTCACGTAACACTAAGCCTTCCAACCTTCCATAAGCCGACTTGGCCGTAAAAACACTCGTATCTTCCAAACTCCACCTCCACCCATCCTCCTCTTCCGACCACACCATTCCATCCAAGTCCTCCTTTAGGCTTATAAGCAACTCCTCTTCCCACATAAAGATATGTCTTCTCCAATGAAACCTCCACTCCGAACCAAGGTCTGAATGCTCCCCCCACCAACGCTTCCTTTTGATTAGATACCGAATAAATTCTAGGATACTTTAACCAGAAACATTTCTCTCCTTTCCACCTATCATTCCAAAAACTATATGAAAACCATTCCCCACTTTTCTCTCCACCACCAAGTTGAACCAATCATGACCACCAAAGTCTCCTAATTTTGCCACATCCTTCCACCAAAGAGATGAATACCGAGGCCACACCATATTAGATCCTTCCATTAAGCGGAGAGTAAAAAGAGATAGACATGTTGTGATGATGTATCCAAAGGCAGAGATGTCCTCCCTTCTCGAAATGAAACGCGTCGTTCGTGGTTTTTGAATCAACTTCAAAATCAATATTATTAAGGGGGGTATATTAAATTAGGATTCTAAAAGATTTTAAAAGACTTTTTTATCATGAAAAAGTCTTGTGGTATTCAATCAAGACTATTTGCAATTTAAAAAAAAGTCTTGTGGTATTCAATCAAGATTCTTTGTCATTTAGAAAAAATCTTGTGTATTCAATCAAGGTCACTTAAAAAAAATCTTGTGGTTTTTAAAATCATTCAAATTTCGAAGGATTGTTTAATAAATTGGATTTTGTGGGATTTTCTAGTGGAATTTTATCATGAAAAAGTCTTCCTTGAAAACATGAAATTTCTTAGGATTGTTTTTTTTGTTAAGATTTTACTATCTCTCTCCTCCCTTCTCTATCTCTCTTCCCCTCTTTATATCTATCTCTCACTCTCTCTTTCCCTCGTCTCTTTCTCTCTCTCTCTATCTATCTCTCATCTATCTCTCTCTCTCTCTCATAAAAAAAGGTAAAATAAATAAAAGAGTATGTATTGAGAATAGTGTAAAAGAGAGTATGTTATGATCATTTTTTTTTTCAATGAGTCTTTACTATTCATAAAATCTGTTGAAATCCACAAAATCATTTCAAATCCTTTAAAATCTTATGAGTTAAATCTATTGAAATCCAAATTGTAAAAATCATCAAAATCATTAAAATCATACAAAGTCTTTTAAGATTCTTAAGATTTTTTTAAACAAAAATTATCATTTAAAATTCTAATCCTACACACCCTCGTAAATTGCATGTTACTTAACCATTGCAACACATTTCATAAACCCAACGCTTCTCTCACATCAACTCGATAAATATCAACGAAACTCATAGTCTTTGCAACACAAAGGCGCCATCACCATCTCAGACACATATACCTATACATGTCCTATTTAGAGTGGTGAAGAACACTTCATATATGTTGCATTTTAGCCTACCTCGCACATGATGCTATCATCGAACATGACCAGAAGAAACTGAAGGTGCATGTGCCGAAAGCGCAACATCACGTTGTACAACATGAGAAAGCTATTGTGCATGTCATTTAGTTCTTAGGTGGTAACCCAAGGGTAGTTTTGTAGCACAACAAGGATTTAGAGATGTTGCTTAGACCCACAAAATTTCGAAGACAAAATTCATTTTAAGGTAATATATAATATCTCAATACATAAAATACTCATAAATTCTATTGGAGATTAAAAATCGTCATTTCTTTCTTTAAATAATTAAATTTGATATAAAAAGTTGTGTTGTAGTTCAGTGAAACATATAAATTTTGGTTTTTGTCGTGTTTTTGGAAGAAGAAAAAAATCAACATATCAAACACGGTTTGAGAATGAAAATAAGAAAGGGGTAAAATAGTAATTTAAACATAGTTATACAACTTGGAAAGCTCAGAAACTTCTCTCTCTCATGCTCCGTCACGTGAGAGTTCAGACCAAGAAGATGAGAAAAAGTTTGTCTTGCATGCAACAATCAAATCCTTCCGACTAGGTCAGTTTTCTTCTTAATTTTCCAATTCAAATTTGGGGTTTCAGTGATTCGGTAGCAATTGGATTTGTAGTAAACTTGATGAGTTCAATTCAATCGTGATTTTACAATTCCCAATAGATTTAATCATCAAAATATGGTAAATTCAATTGGGACTTAATTTGGATTAACTTGTAAGGCGTAGGTTCATACACTATGGTGGATTGTGTAGTACTACAATATAGCTAATTGAAGTTTCTGTTTATAAGATTTTATGCTTGTGTTAACTTGCTACTAAAATACTACATGGATGTAGTAATTACATTATAGTTTGAAGTTTAGTTGAAGAAGCTCACTGAGATTTGTATTTTCTATATGTTATGACTTATGACTTTATGTACTTTCTAAAAGAATTGTACCTTGTACTCATTGTTCAAAAAACTGTGTTGTAGTACCTATGATTTAACGCATTAAATCCATCCGATCTGAACTGTTGATAGTCATGGCTCCTCTGAATCCCTTGAACGTGAAGAAACAGACACCCAATATATCATCTCCTTCCTCTCAAGATATTCTAATCCGCGAAACGCTGCGTATCAGTGCCCAATTGGCATCCTCCACACCACCCCTCCTTGATACAACCACACCATCCACCTTGAGATTCATCTGCTGCGAGGAAATCGATGGCCGTCGATGGAATTACGTGGCAGAGACCAATGCCTCCGGGCAATTCAAGAATAATTCCTTTCGCTCTCTCAGCTTACAAACCCCTAAGCCTCCTCTTGATGAAATGATGTCATTCATTACATCCTACGTTGTTCCCGAAGGTTTCCCTCACACTGTAACCCCTTCCTATGTCCCCTACATGACTTGGAGGGCTCTCAAGCACTTTTTCGGTGGAGCAATGGGTGTTTTCACTACTCAAACCCTTTTGAGTTCTGTCGGCGTCTCTAGAAACAGAGCCACTCCTGCTGCTGCTGCTGTTGCTATCAACTGGATTCTCAAGGATGGAGCTGGTCGTGTCGGAAAGATGCTTTTCGCTCGCCAAGGCAAAAAATTTGATTACGATCTCAAACAGCTCCGTTTCACCGGTGATCTTCTAATGGAGTTGGGTGCCGGGGTGGAACTGGCAACTGCTGCAATGCCACATCTTTTTCTTCCTTTGGCTTGTGCCGCTAATGTGCTCAAGGTTTGATGTTTTTTGTTTGTTGTTGTTGTGATGAGCAATTCACTTTCATGTCAGTTGTCCAGGCTAATTAGTTTATTCATGCTTTTAGAATGTTGGTGCTGTAACATCAACATCAACTAGAACACCAATTTACAAAGCCTTTGCTAAAGGAGAAAACATTGGTGATGTCACTGCTAAAGGAGAATGTGTTGGCAATATTGCAGACCTGGTATGTTTATCAACTTCAACAATTATTTTTGAATGCAGTCTTGTTAAATTTTGGTGCCATCTTTTCTTGCAACAATATTGCGGTCAAGAACCCTTTGTTTCATTAAAATATCACTTTTATTTGAAATATTTTAGTATGTTGAAGCTTTTAAAATATTTTGAATTTAAAAATGTATGCTTTATAGATTTTTGGGTGTATAAACTTTATACATCTAGTTTTGAATGTATAAAGTCATCTAAAAGCAGCATCCAATTAAACCTATAAAATTGTTATGAGCCTTGTCAAAACAAAAAAAATTATTGTTATGAGCCAATTTGAAAGAGGTAGAGGAAGACCTAGGAAAACTATTAGAGAAACCATTAGAAAGGATTTAGAGGTCAATGAGTTGGATCCAAATTTGGTTTATGATAGAACACTATGGCGTCATTTGATCCATGTAGCCAATCCCACTTAGTGGGATAAGGCTTGGTTGTTGTTGTTGATGAGCCAATTGAGCATTATAAACAGCTTTCAGTATCTACTCCCTCCGTTTCAAAATGAGTGTCACTTTAGCAAAAATAATTTGTTTCAAAATGAATGTCATTCTCACTTTTCAATGTACTATTAATTACTTTTTTCCAATAGTACCCTTAATTATTATTATCCACACAAC
>Ga0315915_1006430_pt1 | contig 14334 bp, 11 predicted proteins | sample MpolbnodulesMG_FD_207738 | JGI IMG/M metagenome (GOLD analysis project Ga0315915, IMG submission 207738) | Medicago polymorpha root nodule microbial communities from Los Angeles, California, United States - branched nodules | ecosystem: Host-associated > Plants > Roots > Nodule | place: USA... | reverse complement strand
TGTAAAATACTATACACGAGCGTCTACCTGCTCATTACAAAAACACAAGCATCTACCACCATCTCTATAGTTAACAAAAAATTCAAAGACCATGACCTAATCATATCATATATAATAAGATATGTTCAAGTGGAATCATATTGAAATATTACATAACCATAACCATTTTTTTTTCTTTTTCGTGTTTTAATTTCATTTTCTTGTGTCCTATGCATTTGTTTATCGAATCCTATTTGATGTAACATATGATCATCAATATCACCATAGTCCAACCTCTAAAAAATATCAAATAAATTTCTTCAAAAAAATTTATAAAAAAATTAAACTAACCAAAGTCCAAGATGAGGGAAGACATGGCCTCTCTAATGAGGCCAAAACTATATCAAACAAAATAGGGATGACGTATTCACAGTCAAAAAAGTCTGCCATGATAACTATACTCATAAGATACTTACTTATAAGGTTTTGACTTATAATTATAATTTTATTTGTAAGGGGTTTGTGTAGACCAAATCTTCAATTGATAGAGGCATAAAAAAAATAAATTAATTCCCAACAATTTGCACTATTTTATATCAATATTATTCAATAAGTAAACTGAAAGTGATCGATATGAAAACAAAGAGAACCACACTACCTATTAACACCATAAATATAGGTTCACTTTCTCAGAACTATATTAAGTGTAATCAATAATCATAAGCTATCTTCTTATTAGTCCCACAAGTTGGTCACTTCAATATGAAGATTTTGTTGTTGTGGCAAACATGGGCTTTTGCTCTAATTTTATCTTCATTTATGGCTTCTGCTGCTACAGTTGAACACACTTTCTTGGTAAGATTTAATGTGTGCTTAGTGTTGAATTTTTTTTATTTATTTTGTATTGACTAGTCTTAATTACATGACATTTAATTCAATCAATCTTTCACTTCAACTCAATTCTTCACTTAGTTTACCCAATATAACTAATTGCAATCATTTCTCATGGTGTATACTATGACATAAATTTTTGCAAGGTCGGTCTATAAGAAAGTGAGATTTAAAATAATATTTTATCTCATATCATGTAGTAAAAAGTTAGTTTTTGACTATTGCAAAGTGAAATTAAATATAACAAAAAAAGAATTTTTTTTGGTGGTGGGTGTCTGAGGTTCGAACCTCAATCTTATATATATCATGCACTATCTCTACTAACTGAGTTAAACTCACAAGTGGTACGTGGTCAGAGTTTAATCTCCGATTTATCTAAACGGAAGGATTTCACTATATTTTCTTTTGGGACAGCCAAGTAAAATTGTCTTCTAATGTTTTTTTGGTACAATTTGTCTTTGAATTTTAGTATACTTAATTTCATACTATTGAAATTGAATGAGTTACAGGTTCAAAACAAGACTATCAAACGATTGTGCCATGAACAAGTGATTGTTACAGTTAATGGTCTTTACCCAGGTCCAAAGCTAGAAGTTACAGATGGTGACTCTGTGATTGTTCATGTAATCAACAATTCACCCTACAATATAACAATTCACTGGTAAGCAATTTGAATAACATAAATTTATATGATATTGTTACATTTTTCAATCCTTTCACCATTTAAAGGCATTTTTTGACAAATTTGGTTCGTCACAATCGAAAAATATGTCTAGTCTCTGCATGTTTGATCCATGAGAGGAGACTTTATTTTTTTATTCTTTTTGATCAAATATTTCAGTGAGTAGAAATTCACCGCTAAAGACTATTATAAGCCAAAAAGTGAATTTAATTAGTCTTTGCTACAAAAATTGAAGCACATGATGTGACCAAGACTAGTAAATCCAAGAGAAAGAACTCATACATTCATTAAGTTGTAAACAAAAACAGAACACCACCATCAAAAACCAGAGAAATAATTCATATATAATCTTAGCTATATATAATTTCACTAGAATTTTGCTATTTCTTAAAAAATTAATGGCTAATTGTTTATTAATTTTTGAACAATGTAAAGGCATGGAGTGTTCCAGCTATATAGTGCATGGGCAGATGGTCCTGAATATATAACACAATGTTCAATTCGTCCTGAAAATAAATTTACATACAAATTTAATGTGACAAAACAAGAAGGAACATTATGGTGGCATGCTCATGCATCAGTTGTACGTGCAACGGTTCATGGTGCCATTATCATTCAACCTCGTTCGGGTCGATTTCCATTTCCTAAACCCTACAAGGAAGTACCAATAATACTAGGTGATTGGTATGATGGAAATGTTGAGGAGATTATCCAAAAAGAACTAGAAACAGGCGATAAAATACCATCTGATGCTTTCACTATCAACGGCTTTCCTGGCGATCTCTTCAATTGTTCAAAAAATCGTACGTTTCTATTTTCGCCTTCTCTAATTTAGTGTAAATTAGACTTGTATACTCTCATTCATGTGTTATGTGTGTATATAATTTGACTTGTATATTTCAGAGATGTATAAGCTGAAAGTGAAGCAAGGAAAGACCTATTTATTCCGAATGGTCAACGCTGCACTCGCGAACAATCTTTTCTTCAAGATTGCCGATCACAAATTCACAGTTGTTGCCATGGATGCCGCATACACCGAGCCCTATACCACCGATATAATCGTCATCGCAGCAGGCCAAAGCGCCGATATACTTTTCACAGCAGACCAACCAAAAGGTTCATACTACATGGCTGCATCACCTTATGTTGTTGGTGAACCAGTAGGACTCTTCGACAATTCCACAACTCGTGCCGTTGTCTTTTACGAGGGTTACAAAAAATTAAAAACAAAACATATAGTACCTTTGATGCCAGCATTACCACTTCATAACAATACACCAATAGCTCACAAATTTTTCAGCAACATAACTGGTCTTGTTGGGGGACCTAATTGGGTCCCTGTCCCACTTGAAGTGGATGAACACATGTATATCACAATTAACATGGGTTTAGTACCTTGTCCTGTAAATGCCAAATGTACAGGTCCACTTGGACAAAAATTTGCATCTAGCATGAACAATGAGTCATTTTTGCTTCCTGTTGGAAAAGGATATTCCATAATGGAAGCATATTTTTACAATGTGAGTGGCATTTACACTACAGATTTTCCAGACAACCCTCCCAAATTTTTCGATTTCGTAAACCCGAAAATATTTTTGGATCCTAATGTTACATTTACGCCAAAATCAACTAAGGTGAAGCAATTCAAATACAACTCAACGGTCGAGATTGTGTTTCAAAATACAGCAATTTTGAATGCACAAAGTCATCCCATGCATCTTCATGGTATGAATTTTCATGTTTTGGCTCAAAACTTTGGGATTTTCAATCCTGCAACAGATAAACTGAAGTATAATTTGGTGAATCCTTCAATTCGCAACACGGTTGCTGTGCCGACAGGAGGATGGGCTGCTATTAGATTCCAAACAATCAATCCTGGTATGTATAAGTATTTTCTATTTATTTTTTGGATTACAAGAGGTCCGAAACCCGTATGTATAAGTATTTTATGTAACATTAGTTCATTTTCTAAAGAAATCATTAGTTACATATATAAATTTAGAAAAGAAAAATATAAAATCTCTCTAATTTTGCCTCTAAATAAATTTAGTGAAGAATACTAAAAATTTCTTGATTGTTTGTTTTGGCAGGGGTATGGTTTTTGCATTGTCATGTGGATGATCATAATCTTTGGGGACTAGTCACAGCTTTCATAGTTGAAAATGGACCAACACCTTCAACTTCACTTGGTCCACCACCTGCTGATTTGCCTAAATGTTAATTGGCTATATGCTAGAAAATTCAGCTGTATATGTTAGAAGTCAAAGTCTCCTCTTCCACATTTTTCTTTTGATTTTTCAGTCAAACGTTTTAATTTTAAATTTCAAGCAATAAGTACAACTTTTGGTCACGTGGTAGGATGAAAATTGTACCCATATCTACAATATACAACTTTTGGTCATGTGGTAATCATATGCATTCAGAGTCTTACATTGATGCTATGATTGATTAGTAATCTGTGAACACTGAAAGCTGTTTTTTGATGAATAGTGTAATGTTAAATTCTGCAATTATGCTCCAAATCTAGTGTCCCAATGTTATTTTTAACGGAATTTTAAGAAGCTAGAAATTGCAGCTTCTATTTTACCGTACGTCATTCATTTCATTCTAAGAATAATCAGGTACTAGCTAATCAACTACAAAAAAGAAAGAAGTACAAGGAAGACATTCCTCAATTCAGACACACATAATCAGTTGAGGAAAGTGCAAACTTAACTGATTGATGTGTAGATATATTACCAATTCTTATGAGTTATGACATCTCTCACATCACATTAAGCTTAAAGGAATCACTCTTAACTTTAAATTAATTAAAACACAATTGAAGGGCTAACCTTTCAACCTTATTTTTGAATACTAGCGATTTCAATTAATAATTTATTATTCATAAAAACATATAAATCATTCTCCATCTCTAATCCTAAGAGCATCTACGATGCTAGAACCAAAATTTTGTTCTTCAATCATTTTTTGTGGGTCTATGGATGTCACATATGATTTAAGAACTATCACTCAATTCTACTCCAATGTAAAGAACCATACTTGTATTCTTATATTATTTTTTAGGGTCTCACAATTCATAATTTTTGCTTTCCCTTTTTAACTTGCCTTTTTATGGTCCCCATAATTTCCGATTTTCTTTGTTCTTGGGCGTTCTTCAGGGATAACTGTTCTCTAAAATGACATCCACATCATTCCTCTCCAATGAGCTTGAAAGTAAGAACACGTTCGTATTGCCTCAAGGACTGTGCATGGAACAACGCTGGAGATGCTCAAAGGCTTAGACCATCTCCATTGGGAGGGTCTTAACTATTTAAGACCCGGTACCTATTAGGTACCCCCAATTAGGAGAATCTTTTTTAGGGTCTTATAAGACCCGGGGTCTTATAACCCGGGGTCTTACTTAAGACCCCCACTTTTAAGCGAGACCCGCACTATTTTAATATTAAAAAATTGAAATATAATGATATAAAATTATTGATAGTTGATTAGTAGGTCCCATTTAAGAACTTTGTGTGAGATCTGGGTTGAAGTGATTGAGTGTTTATTAGGTACTACTATTAAAAAATTATAAATGAGTGATGTGTACACGTGGAACCCATTTAATAACCCAAAAATGGATGTCTCCATTGTGGATGCTCTTATGAAACTATTTTAGATTCATGCCTACTTAAAAGAAATGCATTTGTTTTATTTTATACATTAAATCAAATTGAATCTAATAGTATAATAAATTAAAGATTAAATTGTTGATTAATATGGTTCCGGATGGTTTAGGTAGAGATTAAGTTGTCTCCATTTTCATTTTAGCCTAAAGTGCAAATGAAGTTTGATTAAAAGAAGGGGGTGGCAAAACAAGTTTGGTCAATCAGACCGACCTGCTACCTGTTCTTTTAGGTGATATTGGCTGAAGTTCTGAGTCCACCTCCTTTAAATGGTCCACCACGTTTAGCCCATCAAAAATATAGATTGAGGTAAGATGGGCCGACATGAGAGCTTTTCAAAAACTATACATATATATTTTTTTTATGATAACAAATTAACAACCGTATTTTTTGTAATAATAAATTGTAAAAGAAAAAGTATTTTTTAAGATGAACTAGTTCGCCAACCTCCAAAACGAAGCGAGGCGAGTGTTTGAACCCACCTATTGAGTTGGTTGCTCCACTTTTGACAAATTAATTGTGACAGATTGTTCCATTTTTCCATCCCTAATTAAAAGTAGGTTTACAAACTTTAATCCAAACATACACTTACTCTTCACTCATACTTTTATTATCCATTCTTTTATAAAAAAATAATAATTACATTCTCTATATGCTTAACCAATGATGCACATATCAATGAAGATTACTCAATTAATAAGAAGTTGATTCATCTGTAATATCGTGGATTCAACTTTTGTTATCAATGCGACAATCTTTGATGGATGATATGTAAGAATATTATGGGTTCAACTCATCAATTTTTTTTATTTGATAAACTATTTTTGTAAGAATCCTAAATAGACATTTAAAAATAATAAATAGTGATTTGTTTTATATAAAATATATTTTGTTCAGATCTTAAACAAACACACCCATCACTATGTGAAAAACACTCACTCTAACGGTTACTTCTTCCACTCACTCTGTTTTCTGGGAATGGAATGGAAGCATCAGATCGACAACAACAACAGCAGCAATCATGGCGAATCCGAGTCACTGCCAAAGCCAAACATTTCAACTTCAGATTCAGATTCAGATTCGCAGCAGCAACTAACCCATCTCCCTCTCCTCAATCTCTCTCCTTCTTCCGCTTCTCCATTCTCCTCAACCTTCCTCAATTCCTTTTCACATTCACCTCACACCCTAAAAAACCCAAAACCAATAAATTTCTCCAGAAATTTCGACTCAGGAACAAACCCAACATTGTTTCTAAAACAGAGACTTCATCAAATCTTTCAGATCAATTGCAATTGCAGGAAGCAATTCGTATTGTGAAGAAATATTGTGTGAGAATTGCGATGATGCTGTTTTTCGTCGCTTCAGTTCTGCTCAAGAAGTTCAAGATGGTTAAGGTTGTGAATTTTGCAGCATTTCTTTTTGTTGGGGCAGTAACAATGGTTTATTACCTCTTTTTATATTATAATTATTATAATTTTAATTATAATTATTGGGAATTCATGGGTAGGTTTGTGTGGAATAAAATGAGTTGTCTCAAATAGATAAGAGGATGATGAGTGTTGTTTCTGTTTCTTTGTTCTTTTTAAATGATATTTTATGTAATTTTAAACTGTTTCTGTTTTTCCTTTGTGTAACAACTTATTTGATTGATTGAGAGACTTGAATTACTAATTCTCTAATGTTATTGAAATAAGACTTCCATTTAGTTGTAAGGAGAACTTATGGCCTATTTGAATTAGCTTATTTGAGCTTATCTACTTATATAAGATTTTTGAGACTGTTTGGGAGAAGTTATGAGAACAACTTATGATAATTTTCATAAGCTTTTTTCTACTCATTTTCATAAATTCTCAAATATAGCTTATAAAAACAACTTATATTATACACAAAAGCAATTTAACGTTATTTTTTGTTTTACTATAGAAATAGTTTATGCAAGCTTATATATAAGTGCTTAATGATGATACACACTTGTACTATAAGCTGCAAATAAGTTGTTAATCCAATTATGATATATGTTTGGACCGGCAGTGTGTTTGATGAAATAGCGATGGCACCTTGATTTATAAGCTTTGACAAAAATCATGTTGTGATTCCAACAAACTTCTCGTCAATCCAAACACGCACTTAACGTTCCATGTAAAAAAAGTGAAAATAAGAGAGTAGTTTCAAACAATTTGAGATTAGGTAACATGATTGACTTGCAATTGAAAAATCAATGTCATTATAATCCATAAATTTAGTTGTATGCATACATCCTCCTAATCTCTTACCGCCAAAGTTGTCAACAAATAGGTTGCAAGTTTGCAACATGTTTCGAAATTCTGCAAACCGATCACCTTGTGTCATCAACTATTGGTTTAGTTTAAGCAAAAATGATTAGCTACATGAATGAGCTGAGCAGGAGGAAAGGATGCCATGAAAATTGATTAGTTTAACCAACTCTGCTGCAAGGGAGAGGCTAGCTGGAATACTTGATAGTGAATGTGTAGTATAGAGGTTTAGCTGGAATACTTGAACAGATAAATGATAAGCTAAACCATTTGTTATCTTTGACCTTTGAATTTGCATACTACTCAATTTTTATGTTATGATTCTGGTAGTTTGGTTTGATATATGTCAGTAGCACATAACAGATTTCATAGGATGAGTATATTAAGCTCATAATCACTTACAGTGAGTGTATGTTTGGATTGGCAGGGAGATTTACAAAATTAGTCACTGATTTTTGCAAGAGCTATACTTTTGTAGCTTCAACGAAACAAAACATGTTTTTTTTAATTAAAATCACTCACTTCTCCTCCCTTTCACATTTTGAACCACACATATATTTAATTTAAATATCTATCTTCACTTTCCCTCCCCGTTAAAATCTCTCCCCTCTCATCGTTTGAACCAAAAGATTCTTCTTCCACCCATTCACCCTACACCACCATTGTCACACATTCATCTTCTTCTTCTTCCATGACTCATTCCCCCTACACTACCGTCGTTAACCTCTCCTAAGCTAACCCATCTTTATCCTTGAATTCTTCCACCACCACCATCCCTCCTTCGAATTCTTCATCCTCAAGTCACTGTAGCACAATCTTAAACCCCGGATGGGGCCGCCATAACAGCCACTGCGGCTTGCCTCTGCTCCAACACTTTCTGTTGCTTCTGGATTGTACAAGAGGGCAAACTCGTCAAGGATGAGAATCCAAGAAAAACAAGTCCTCTTACCTTGGCCCATTAACAATAGTTATATATAGCATTGAATTCTGCTCTTTACCCAACAGTTTTTGCCATTCCCAACTGAAATGACAATTTTACCCCTAAGTGAGTTGAGTTAAGTCACGCTGAAATTACAACACACTTGACTTAAGTCACGTTGAAACATGCTATTGAACAATAATGTGCAATTGAATCCAGAATTATTCCAGCTCTATGTTATATTCCAAAAAATTCCATTGCCACTATTATTCATATTGCTCTACACGTATCTATTTAATTCAATTGAATTGTCGTTGATTCAATTCAATTGAATTTGTTCCATGATGCCGTGCCACTTGCTGTTATTACGGGGATTATTGTGGTTGATTCAATTCAATTGAATTTGTTCCATTGCTTCTGCAACTCTTGCTGTTAAGGGATTATTGTTGTTGATTCCATTCAATTGAATTTGTTCCATTGTTGTCGTGCTTCTTGCTGTTATTAAGGGGATTATGAATTAGGGAGATTATTAATTGATGCAATAAAAAAGGAGGTGTGGGATGGAATTGAAAACGTATCAGTACTGAAGAGGGAGAATCGTGATGATTCATCTTGTTGTAGACTTGTTCAACAACAAGGTAGACACCAAAGGGAAGGAGAACGATACTGAGAAATTTGTGTTTTTTCAACGTGACTTAACTCACGCAGAGGCAATTTTGGAATTCAGTTGGGAGTGAGCAATTTTTGTTGGGTAAAGAGCAGAATTCTATAGCATTGATAGAGATGCATGCGTTAGGGTTTTTTCAGATTTGATTTCACATTGATAGAGTTGCATGCGTTAGGGTTTTTTCAGATTTGATTTCACATTGATAGAGTTGCATGCGTTAGGGTTTTTTCAGATTTGATTTCACATTGATAGAGTTGCACGCGTTAGGGTTTTTTTTCAGATTTGATTTCACATTGATAGAGTTGCATGTGTTAGGGTTTATTCAACTTCAATGTCACTATACTACATGGATATTCCTCCAATTAAGAAGCGACGAAGTCGATCTAGGCGATCCAATGCACCCTATCCGACCTTGCTCCTTCCAGATGAACTCATCATAGAAATCCTATCCTTGCTTTGCGTTAAAAACATCGTGCAACTCAAATGTGTGACCAAGTCATGGAACGCTATCATATCAGATCCAACCTTTGTCGAAATGCACCTTAAGAAGTCGTCTCAAAACCCACAACTCACGTTACTTTGGAACCAACGCATAGAGGGTTTTAACATAGCCTCCTTCCCCATGCATTGTTTACTCAAAGATCCATCATTCACCGTTTACAGCCGCAATTTTCATTGTTTGAAGAAGAATTGCATTTTTGTTGGTTCTTGTAACGGATTACTCTGCTTGGTTTTCCATTTTCAAACAGTAACACCAACAGATGTACATCATAAATACTGGCTCCGTTTCTTGAATCCTGCCACCAGAACAAGATCTAAAAAATTAGGGTCGTTATGTTATAGCACCCCTGTTTACGCTTATTTTTCATATTATTCTAAGTTCACTTTTGGTTATGATGCTTCAACGAGAACTCATAAGGTTGTAAAGGTTCATGCTGAAAAGAAGGAAGGTTTGTGGAAAAATGAGGTTAAAGTTTTCAGTATAGGTAATAATTGTTGGAGAAATATTCAGAGCGTTCCTCTTAATTGGTTTAATGATCAGAGTAGACTCGGTCGCTTTAATGATGGTGTGCATTTTAGTGGCACTATTAATTGGATGACTTACAAGTCCATTATTCATGCTGATCAATTTCTGGTAGTTTCACTTGACCTTTCAACGGAGACATACAAGCAGTTTCTGCTGCCTTCTGATTTTAATGGGGTACCATCTTTTCGCATTCAGCAGCCAGTTCTTAGGGTTTTGATGGACAGACTCTGTTTTTCTCATGATTCCAATGAAACTGAACTTGTTTTATGGCATATGAAGGAGTACGGGGTTCAATAGTCTTGGACTCAATTATTTAAGATTAGTTACCAAAATCTTAAAATGCATAATATTCTTGATGGTTATCAATTGGCGTGCATTTATGTAAATGGTGATATGGTGATTTTTGCAAATGAATATGGCAACCGAGCATTTATCTATAATTTAAAAGATAAAACAACAGAGAAAATTAAAACTAGAAACTCCATACAGTGGTTCCATGGGGTAAAGGATTACGTAGAAAGTTTGGTTTCAGTTCATTGATTGAGAGTAAGTATATCTATAATTCACTGTTTTTGTAATAATAGATTGTGTGAAATTTTTTGTAGTTTGCGTTTGAATTTGTTTTTATATTTATATTTATTATTAAAAAAGATAGAAGTTGAGTATTTTTCAATGTAACCAGGTAGAACTTGATTCTCCTAAAGTGAAATTCATTGTCTGAGAAATATTCTCATATAAAAACTGAAAGATGAATGAAATAGTACTTGATCTGTAAGGACAATACATTACTCCAAATTGATCGATAGATAAATGATAATTCTTCTACTGATTCCATATTAGTCTTAAAGCATGTTCTGGTATTTCTCTAAAAAATATGATGTTGACCATATTAAATTTTTCAATTCTTGTTTGAATGAATGTTAGTACTAATTAGAAACTATCTGCATTTGTATAATGTTTGTTCTGACTTCAATATATTTAGATGCTTAGAAAATGTTGCCTTTGGTGGGTAGCCTAAACATTAAAATTTTACTTTGCAATGAGGAGGATGGTTACTAGGAAATTTTATCTCAGAAAGAAAAAAGTACCATTAAATCTAAATTGATTTCTTTACTTCAAATTTATAATAGATTGAATAACCAAAGTGATTCTCTCATTATCTTTATAATTAGATTCATGTCACCCTGGTTGTAGCTAAGATATTTATTTGTTTACATAATGATTCACTTTTGAATTTGTGGTTACATTTTTTTTTTGTGATTCGTGTTTTCACTTGTCTAATGGGTATTTTTTAAATATTAGATCTGCAACCCCAAGTCCAAGCACATTGGAGACTATCGATGTTACTTAGAAGTTTGGACGGAAAATCTTGGGAGAAAGGAAGAGGAAAAGCATTTGAAATGACAGGATGCGGATAAACTAAGCAACCTTGCTTAGGGGATGATCGATGAGGCAATCACTGAAAGTATTTTTCTAGGAAATAGTAATTTTCATTTTGTCATTTTCTTAAATTTATTTTGTGGGGACATGTGCATCTGATCTTTGAGCAGGAAGCCACTACTTTGTAATTATTTTTATGATTTGGATCTTGAATTACCTTGATGTTTATACATGATATGTCAACTTATATATCAGTTTATGCTAACATTTGATGTTTAATCATTTTTGTCCCAACATTGCTTCATTCATTCACACTGCTAAAGCTACTTGATTTAATGAGTAGTAACTGTAAATTTTTTGCAGTTTGCCTAAGTTTTTTGTATTACTAATTGGTTTCATATCAGTTGGCCAATGACAATGTTTTGACAATTAGAACTTGATTCTGCTATAAAGTGGAATTCAATGTATAACAAATATTCTCATAGAAAAATTGAATGATATATGAAATAGTACTTGTTCTGTAAGAACAATGCATTACTCCAAATTGAGGTGCCGGAGAAACATTAAATATAATAGAGTGAAAGGTGATAGTGGGAAAATGATTATTTTGGCTATTGATCGATCAATAAATGAGAATTCTTCTGCTGATTTCATATTAGTCTTAAAGCATGTTCTGGTTTTTCTCGAAAAAAAATGTCCTTGACCATGTTAAATTCTTCTATTCTTGTTTGAATGATTCTCCATTTGTATAATGTTTGTTGTGAATTCAATTTAGATGATTATAGCACATAGATTATAAGGTTACTGACTTAATGTTGTAGTATTTCAAATTTATCATATAAGAGTTGAAATTTAGTTAAAGTTTGCATTAACAAAGACAATAGTTTCTTACACTTTGTCTTTAAAATCTGGTTCCTATGAAACCGTCCATGGTGATTATGTTGATTTCTTTACTTCAAATTTATTATACTTTGTATAACCAAAGTGATTCTCTCATTATGTTTAGAATTGGATTTATATTATTGTGGTTGTAGCTAAAAGATTTATTTGTTTACATATGAATATTTCTTCGTTCATGAACATTATGACTTCATTTTTACTTTTGAGTTTGTATTTACATTTTATTTTTTGTGTTTTTTTGTATATTAGATCTGCGACCCCAATTCCAGGCACATTGGGGACTATCAATGTTACTTGGAAGTTTGGTGGGAAAAGCATTTGGAAGTTTGGATAGGGGATGATGGACGAGACAATCAGTTAATCAACTCTATTTTCGTGTTTTGATTCTGTTAATTTGGTTTGATCTATGTCAAAAACACATGACAGAATGCACAGCATGATTTGGTTTTTGTATGCTGCTTATTCATATTGATCAGAGAACAGGCCTTCACTTCAACAGTTAGCATTTTCGGCTGCTAATGTTACATTTACGATGAAATCGACTAAGGTGGAGAAATTCAAGTTCAATTCAACAGTGGAGATTGTTTTTTAAAATACAACAATTTTGAATGCACAAAGTCATCTCATGTACCACCAAGGATTTGACAAAAAAATTATAGACTTATAGCTTTCTGAGATATGGAGTTAGCCAGAATCAAAATATCAAGAAATATGATAATTTCACTTCAAAACTTAGCTATCTGCATAACTAAATCTTACAGGCTTCAAGCTAGCAATGCTCAAATACTTCAAACCTCATGCCACCAAATCCACCGACCCTCCAAATTCGCACCGTTAGCTAAAAATCAGCTACTATGATCTGCAAATAATCTACCATAGTTTGAGTTTCAAGAGTTTTGACAATAGGAGGCAATGAAATGTCCAGGTAGAGTGCCTAAAGCTGAAGTGGTCACCTGTAAACAATATATTAAAAGAGAGAGCCTAAAGGTCACCGGTAAATGATATCAATTTTTTACTATATTAGTTTCTAAAAATATGTTTCGCTTTTTTCAATTTTTTGACTTCCTAAACCTGAAAATATTATTGGATGCTAATGCTACATTTATTCCGAAATCGACTAAGGTAGCTGAAGAAATTCAAGTTCAATTCAACTGTGGAGATTGTGTTTCAAAATTCAGTAATTTTGAATGCACAAATTCATCCCATGCACCTTCATGGTTTGAATTTTCATGTTTTGGCTCAAGACTTGGCGATTTTCAAGATGAAGTAGAGTATAATTTGGTGAATCCTATAATTCTCAACACGGTTGCTGGGCCAGTGGGAGGATGGGATGCTATTAGATTCCCGGTATGTATAAGTATATAAATTAATTCTCTATCAGAAAAATTTATTTGGTGACAGAAATTTGGTGATGAATTTGTTTTTTTGTCTATAATTTTGGTCACAATTTTTTTTTCTTCTAGTTGTGAGTTTAATAATGTAATTTAGAGTCCAACTGAGATAGCACATGAATAATTTCTTCATTGTTTGTTTTGGCAGGGGTATGGTTTTTGCACTGTCACAGACTTCATAGTTGAGATAAAAGTTAATTGGCTGTATTTATGCTAGAATGTTGCAGTGTATTTGTATCACAAATAAAAGTCAAAGTCTTACGTTTCTCACTTTTCTTTTGATTATTCAATCAAACATTTGAATTAAATTTTAAGAAATAATTAAGCGTTTTTAGACGTGGTTATAACTTATACAGACATAAATTTGACCCATTTCGAGTTATCTACACATAAAACCTGCAACAGAATATACAATATGAGGACGAAACGTGAAAGTTCATACCATGAAGGTGTAAACTTGCATACTTCCTTTTCTGATAACGCCTATATCACATCCGAAATATACAAAATCAGGAATGGTACTTGGACAACTTTTAGCTGTCCGACACCGTACATGCTTT
>Ga0315915_1006428_pt1 | contig 14338 bp, 14 predicted proteins | sample MpolbnodulesMG_FD_207738 | JGI IMG/M metagenome (GOLD analysis project Ga0315915, IMG submission 207738) | Medicago polymorpha root nodule microbial communities from Los Angeles, California, United States - branched nodules | ecosystem: Host-associated > Plants > Roots > Nodule | place: USA... | reverse complement strand
AAGTTTTTCTTGGAACTTGTGCATTCAATGTCTTAAAAATTACAAAAGTTATATTTTCAATATAAAATTTATTTTAATCTTCCTTTTTAATCTCCTTAACTTATGCTCCAAGGGCACAAGTTAACATGACCCTGTATATATAACACTCAAAAAATTTCAACTACAGTGTCATTGTTTTGTGTGTATCCATGTCAGCAGTTCTAGATGAATTAGCAAGACACTTTAATGCTAATATTTTCTCATCCCAACATTCTTCTCCTCAACCACAAACCACTCCAAATGCTTCCGAAACCAGAAAAGAACCACAACAAATCACCTACATAGAACCTCCATATCACCCCCAAATTACATTATGTTCACCATTCAATCTCCAGTTCTTACTGTTGCATTAGATCCAGCAGTGGACGTTGTAACTCAACCTCGATCTTCTCCTATCCCCACCGAAATCTTTTCTAAAGACCAAGTAGCTGAGATTGCATCTAATGCAGTGGCAGTTACACAGACTATCCAAGTTGAGAACTAAACATAAACTACTCCATCTAACCAAACATCTGACCAACCCATAGATCTAGTCACAGTCAGAAATGAAGCATCTGACCCTGACTATGAATTAACCTTCATCCATACAGATCCTCCCCATCATTCTAACATAGAAGGAATTTAACCTTATTTATGCAAGAGTCAGATAACTTGTCACAAAAAGCCTAACAACTATAAATCTTGAGAGGAATGTTGAACAATGGGATTAGCTTAGGAGAACAGTGAATCATGCTCTGGAGCAGCTAAAGCAACTGTCAAATGGATACGCAGAGAGAAATTTGTCCATGTGGCCTGCGAAGGTCAGAAGAGCTATGGAGACAGTAGATCTCAGGGCGAATGTCCTTAGACAGATGGAAGCACAAAAAGATGAAACCAACTCCAATTTGAAGACCTTTATCCAACTGCTTAGTTCCAAACCTTGGATTTTTTTTACTCCCTTTATGCGCATACTTAAGACAATTTGTATTGTAACTTAAATATCTATGCATCTTTTATATACTTTGTCTTTCTCAATGCATAATTTATCTCTTTTTCGTGCATGATTTTTTTCTTGATGACAATAAAGGGAGTAGACAAATAAGTATTTAGGCTCTGAGTCTGAAATACAGTTTGATAAAGCTAAAGAACTTAGAATATAGCTGCTTTAAAAATCTATGTTAATTTGTGCTAAGTTTAAACTACCTTGATAAGCAGCTTAAACCAATATGCTCTGTTACATCTTTAGTTGATTAAAATTGAATTTAATTAACCTGGATATGACTTAGAGGGAGCTTGCAAATCTCACCTTATGGACTATTGGACTTAGGGGGAGCTTACAAACCTCAGACTCTGAAGTCAACTGGTTAATTAGATTAACAACAATTGTCTTAAATACTTGTGTTTGTCATCATCAAAAAGAGGGAGATTGTTGGGACAAGATTTGTTTGTACAATTCCTCTAGAGTTTTGATGATAACAAGGTATTAAAGAACAATTGGATATGCTAATATATGTTCAAATATACCATAGATTAAAATTTAACAAAGTCTGAACATGTATAAAAGCATTAGATGCACAAAGAGAAGATAAAAAGACTATGGTAGAAGATCTAAAGAAAGGTCAATCAGAAGTCAACGTTTTGGATCAGAAGAATCAAAGCTACTCAGAAGCTGAAGATTTGCATCAGACTCTAAAGAGTATCAGACTCAGAAGACCTCTAGACTCTGAAGTACAGAAGATCCCAAGGGACCCATAAGCTACGTCAGATTTGTCCTCTTATGTAGCCATTCCTATCTGTTGATATAAAATCCAAATCCATATTTTAAGTTTTAAAGATAACAAACATATTAAATTAAACTTTATTAATTCTAATTTTAATTGTCACCTAACTTGTACTCTTGAGTGTTTATTTTAAAGCTAAAGGTATAAAAACACTATATGATTATCAAGAAAAACACAAAGTTATGATGAAGAGATTGATCTTAAACATTGGTCTCAAATGTGGACTTAGTTCGAAACAAGCATAACACACACAAGGCAATGGAAGTGTTAAGAATGTCACATTTAAGGAAGCAATAAATATTTGAAGCATATGATATGTCATGACAAATATTTTTAATCATAAGAGCTTACTACAAATATACGTATGCACAAAAGAACATATTTAATATCATATGCAAAAAGCTTGGTATGAGAAATTCCACTGTAAACACGACAACACATCAAGGATGTATGACAAATGTAATACTATGATCCTTTGGATATTCTCTTTATGGTCACCTCATAACATGACAAGGAAAACTACCTAGTACAGGATAATCATTTTCTTTAGGCTCAAGATTGAAAGCTGCAACAAGAATGATAAATCAATGAGTTGTACAAAGCTTATGCCTCACACAGAAAGGAACAAAGTACAAAGGATAACTTCAACACCTTGAGAGATCGATCTCAACTTTAAGGAATCAGTTTCATCTCAAAGACTCACTTGAGTCTTGCGCTGCAGGTTGGAAAGAAATTATCAAGAGTTCCTCTCCTATAAATAGAAGACTACATTGAGAGGAAAAGACAATTTTTGAGCAAAAGAACAAAATATCAATAATCATCAATAACCTCTTTCATATTAATTGCAAATCACTCAAGAATTATATCTTAGTTTGAGCAAGCTACTCTTTTCTTGTATTAAGTCTTTTAAAAAGATTAATACTTTTCAAATCTACTTACTCTTGTAAAAGAAATTGAAATTGTGCAGAAAGCACAAAGGTTGTAAAAATCTTGCTTGTAAAAGCAAGTGACTTGACCAAGTAACGGTTAAAAGAAGTTGTTGTAAAGATCAAGAAGATCTAAAAGAAATAAGGAGTTGAGATTAAGTCATAACTCAACTACCTAGTGGAAAATCTCACAAGTATTGTGGGGACTGGACTAACCCACGTTGGGAAACCAAGATAACTCTTTTGTGTGATCTTTATTCCCTAACTCTTTTATATTTATTATTCACACACATTCATGATCACTGTTTTAATTCTTAATTAATTACTAACGTATTTGTTGAGAATTTTTAATAGGTAAATTTTATTACATCACAATTCAACCCCCTTTCTTGTGATATTATTTATCTTCGCTATCAAGACTCTGGTAGTACAATTTGTCTTATTCTGATCACGTGTAGAAACAAACAGAAAACTGCAAGGACAAAGATAATGAATAGATAATTCCAGTTTCACCAAAGGAATTTCAAATGTCTAATTAACGACATTATCTATATCATGCAATGGTCCAACGTCCTTGATTTAAAGTTTCTCAACGACTCTTAATGTGCTTACACTATTCTTCAACGTCTCTTAAATCCTTGCCTATATAAGGAGCTGAAGACCTAAAGAACAACAAGACTCTGCTATTTTAACTGCGCCACTACTCTGTCAAATCAAAAAGCACACAAAACACTTAAGAATTTCTTATCAAAGTTTATATCTTAGAAATTCTAAGTATTTGAGTCTATTCTGTTATGTATTGTTTACACCTCTGATTGTATATCAAGTGTAAGAACAAATCTATTTACACGTAAACTTTTGAAGTCTCTTTCAATTCTGATCGAGCATTTGGAAGTCTCTTTCAGTTGTGATCGAGCATTATAAGTCTCTTGTTTGTATGCTTGAGCATTTAGAAGTATCTTGATTGTATCCTTGAGCAATTATGATCGGTTGTGATTACAGTGAAATTCCTTGAAATTCCTTATATATATATATCTTTGTGCTTGATTTATCCGCTGCTATTAGACTCTGATTCCATTAGATTCACACATAAACACTCATAAAAGTTTTTTTTATTTTATTTTTTATGTTTGGATTAAATATGTTTTTGGTCCCCTATAAACATACCAACTTTTTGTTTTAGTCCCTCTAAAATTTTCGTTCAACTTTTAGTCTTTATTAAATTTTCAATCACTACTTTTGGTCCCTATTTTTAATTTATTTATTTTTATTTTTTAATGAAATTGTGCAGAAATGTGTAAAATATTCTAAAAAAAATTCCAAAAAAATTAGAATTTTTTAACAAAACAAAAATTAAATATGAATTTTTAACCTTAAAACATATAAAAATTCATATAAATTCATGTTTTGTTAAAACATTCTAATTTTTTTGGGAGAGATTCTTATAATATTATGAATTTTTCTAAATTTTTTTATTCAAAAATATGAATTCTACATATGAATTTACTTTAAAGAAGGAACCAAAAGTGAAGATGAAATTTTTTTGAGGGAATAAAAGTTAAAGATTTATTTTCAAGGGACTAAATAAAAAAGTTGGCATATTTACAAAGACCATAAACATATTTAACTTTTTCTCACCCTCAAGATAGATATATGACAAAAACTAACTAGATGTTATTTTTTATTAGATATTAAATTAAGAAAGAAGAAAATTGTGAGAGATGAAAATGAGTTTTCACTCTTTATAATAATTTCTTTCTGTTTAAGGAGTGAGTCACAAAATTCTATTTTGAATTTAAAAACAAAAGCAAACATAAAATATTTGTTTCTTTTGAAAGCAAAACATGCAAACACAAAGAAGGTTGGCCCAAATAAACATGTCCTGGGGTCCTCCATCTTTCCTACGTGGTAATAAATAAAGCAAAAAGCGCGTACACTTCACTCGCACTTATCACTTAACGTTAACGTCACCACAACGTTACGGCAAATACCTTCACTCATCTTCACCTTCTTCTCTCTTTCCCTAACGCCGTTCCATCAAACCCTTCACCGCCGTTAATCTCATGGCTTCTTGCGACGACGACGACGATTTCTCTCTCCTCCACGACGATAACAACCACCACTCTCACCACCACCACCTCCACCAAACCTTCGCTCCACACCACCACCACAACCACCACTCTCACCACCACTTCTCCACAGCTTCAGTCCAATCCAAACACATCACCACCTCCGTCTCCGCCGCCGTCGCCGACGACGACGGAGACGACACCGATGATTACGGTAATCCATTCGACGATGACGCTGGTAGCGAGAAACGTAAAGATCGAGATCGCGATGAGATCTGTGATGCAACGACGTCGTATGGATTCAACAACAAACGGTCAAAACCGGTTTCTAGCGGTAACGGTGGAGGAAGCGCCGGAGTAGGTGCAGAGTATAGAAAAGATCGAGAAGAATGGAGTGATACAGCGATAGTGTGTTTACTCGAAGCGTATACAGAGAAATTTACGCAGCTGAATCGAGGGAATCTAAGAGGAAGAGATTGGGAAGAAGTAGCTTCAATGGTGAGTGAACGGTGTGAGAATCAATCAAAGAGTGTGGAACAGTGTAAGAACAAGGTTGATAATTTGAAAAAAAGGTATAAGCTAGAGAGGCATAGAATGAATAATGGTTGTATTTCTGCTAGTCATTGGCCTTGGTTTAAGCAGATGGAACATATTGTTGGGAATTCGCTTCCGGCCAAGTTTGCTGATGATGACAAAGCTATTGTTCCTGCTTCCATTTCACCTAGGCAATCTAAGAGGTTTAATCTGTTTCATAAATGCTTGATTTACTTCAATGCTTATGGTTTGGTTTAGTATTAATGTGAAAATTCAAAACTTTATGACATTATTTCTTGGATACGTTTAAATTTTAGGGTAGGATTTTTGGAATAAATAGACGATCTTTGAGTTTGACCGAATCTGAAAATTTTAAGTTTTGTTTAGGTGTGTTGCATTTGCTGTTTTTGTTTTAGTTGGCAAATGTTAGTAGTTAGATTAAATATTTACGCGTTTGATGTGCTATAAAATAAGGGATTGGAAAACGTCAGATGTACCGTGTTTGTCGTGTGTTGTTTTGTTCAATACTTACCTCTTAGCAGATCAAATGCTCCCTTACTCCTTTTCCGGGTTTGAACCCAGGACTTACGTGTTTACTTTATTAATTATGGTGTTTACAAATCATGTGTTTGACTGTGCTCTATAACCACAGAGAAGAAATATACACATTTTGTTTTTCATTTGAGTACCTTGTTCATTATTCAATTAGATGCTTACAACTTGAATAAAGAAAACTAAAATTACTTTTTACCTGACATGTTTAAGGTGGTATATTTTGTAGAATCTTAGCATTGCATGGCATAGGTTTTTTGATATGTTAGCAAGTTTGGGCAGTAGAATAATTGTATGTTGGGTGTTTGGGCGAGTGGTTGATAAACTTTATTTTGAACTTGATTTGGTTAAAATTCAGTTTGAAGTGAGTGATTGATGTTTGGGTTTGTTGACTTTGAAAGCAAGCTTGGTGTAAAATTTGGTGTAAACTTTTCAATTGAATGCAAAAACCACTCTCACTTCTACTTAAACAAAGGTTGGATGCAAAATCAACTTTGTATAACAGGAACTGAACATCTGTATTTTTACTAAAATCACATTTTATAGCGACTATCGATTCAGATGGTTTCCTCCGTAAAACTGAACACACACTAGGATTTGAAACACAGGTCTGCAGGTGAGACTAAATATGGAAGTTTTCTTCCATTGTATTGTTGCAATCTATATCATGATATCTTCGAGACCATATTTCAAGTTCACAAATTACATGGGAACCTAAGCTCTTAATTCCAATTCACAATGCTCAGTAGTGTTACTTGGATGGAGTGGCATATTGATTGTGTTGTCATTGTTTGGACCATTATAGTTTGAATGTCATTCATCATGCACTGTTTTCCTTGTTCTTATTCTTGTAATAATGTGAATATTGAGCCTTCCCCTCCTTTATTTTTAGATATGGAGTGGCTACGTCCAGCAGTGGAGGTCAAGTAAACAGCCTGAAGTCCAAAGCATTGTCAAACCTTAGATGGCGGAGAGTTGTTCTAAAAATTAGTGGATCGGCACTTACCGGATCCGATACCTGCAATATTGACCCTAAGGTTTGTGTGAATGTACCTAAAATGAAATACAATTGCAGTCTGGTTATATTATATATGTGGAAAGTTGACTCATGATCATAGTCTACAGTAAGAAGTCTAATTGTTATGACAAAGCTTACTCCATTTGCTTGCTGAAATTTATTGTCAGGTGGCCATGTTAGTTTCAAATGAAGTTGCAATAGCTTCCCGTCTTGGTGTGGAGGTACAGTTCTCATGATTTTCCTCTAGGGTCTTGTATTTTGCTATCCTATTCAGTTTAGCTGAAGCTTGCTTCTTCTTTCGTTGTGATACTTCAGGTAGCAATTGTTGTTGGAGGTCGTAATTTCTTCTGTGGCGATGCATGGGTAACTGCAACAGGTTTAGAAAGATGTACTGCATACCAAGTTGGGTAAGGTTAATCACTAAAAGTTCAATGTATATTCTATTTATGGTCTTGCAATTTTACTAAAAATCCATCAAAAAGAAAATAAATGAAAAAAAAATAGATTTAGATAACCATGAACATCCTGATTGCAAAAGGGTGATCCAAGGAAAACATAGAACAGCTAGTTGAAGTTGGGATGTGGGAAAGAGAGCATCTCTGTGGCAGGCCAGGGAAGGCCACAGCTGGGGAGTGAACTTTGACTTGTATGGGATTGGTAGTGCCAATTGCATAGCAACTGCCTCCTCTGGATCATTGGAGTGCAAAGAGGACTAAGACCCATCTCATTTTAAAAATGAAAATTGGAAATTTGAACTTTTAGGTAGGGCTGTAAATGTGGAGTGAGGTCAGAACCACCAGGAGGTTAAATTGGCACTGTGCTTTGTCTATATTATTTCTTTTCCAACTGGATGTGCTTTGCTGATGATTTGCATAAGCTTAATCACATCCTTCCTAGAGTTGCACTTCTGACCTTTGTTTAGCTGCATAATGATTTTTGCGCAGTTTTGATTTTATGATGAATAAGTTTATATTGAAATACTTACAAAAATGTTTTATTTTTGGACAGTTTTACTTGTCAACTTTTGTTATATTTTTTCGTTTTCACCAAAAGCCTAAATGAATTTTTGATGCTTGAACTTTATTGGCATCCCATCTTCATGTATTGCACATGGGTAATACGAGATCAGTGTTTTCATGGCTTCTAGTTCATTAGATTAGATGTTGCACTTATGCTGCCATAAGATCTTTTTAATCTTTCTTTCTACGTTTTAAAATATTGACCTGAATGCATGGTTGCTTCTTAAATTTGTCAGCATGATGGCAACTGTGATGAACTCCTTACTGCTTCAATCAACTTTAGAGAAGATGGGTGTTCAGACTCGTGTACAAACTTCAGTTTCAATGCAGGCGTTTGCTGAACCATACAATAGGCAACGGGCCATTAGGCATCTTGAGAAAGGAAGAGTTGTTATATTTGGTGGCATTGGTTTTGGTGCTGGCAATCCACTTTTCTCAACCGACATATCTGCTGCTCTTCGGGCTTCAGAGAGTATGCTTCTGTCTTTTCTATATAATTTTCTAATACTCTTCACTCCGCACCATCTATTACTCTTTCCCCCACATCAACCCACATGGATTTTTTGGAAAGCATAATTAGCACATGTCATCTGCTCTGCAGTTAATGCTCAGGCTGTCCTCAAAGGTACTAACGTAGATGGTGTATATGACTGCAACTCACGAGACAACAATTTCACTTTCGAGCACATATCCTTCAGGGAGCTAGTGTCTAGAGGTGTCACCTCCATGGATATGTCAGCCCTGACATTCTGCGAGGAGAATGCCATTCCTGGTAAGCAATACTATTGCATCTGGTCTTTTTATAGGGGTGTTTCAGGTTGTGCTGCTTTAGATATTGTTCATTACACAATACAATGCATTGTCATTCTCCATTGCAGTGAATTTCAAATAAGTCCTGTTGCATATTTAAATATCTAGGCACATTAGAAATTTTTGTAGTGCTTAGCTGTTGTTCTCATAGTGCTAGTATTTTCTTTTATATGGAAGTTTTTGTAACCCAAGGTTATTTTCATAAACTGATGATGATACTCGTTGAAGTAACCAATGAAGCAGACTATTCATAACAATCTATTTGATGCGTTTTTTTCCACCATTTCTTTGTGCAGTTGTAGTTTTTAATCTATTGGCACCCGGGAACATTTCAAAAGCTTTGTGTGGAGAACAAGTTGGCACACTTATTGACCAAACTGGAGCAATAAGCTAACATAACAATTAACTCAACAAATTCAATTATTGTTAGGAAATTAGAACCATTAAGTTGGATACTTGCCACCACTGGGAAATTGTAGAGCTGAAGTCCCAAATTCCGTTTTCGTATGCTTATGTTGTTTACGTGGTGGTTGTACCTTTATTATATTTCTGCAAAATGTAAAAAATGAAATGCCTCTGTAAATTATTCACAGATGAGTTGTAGAATTGTGATGTATTAGGAGTAGCTTTCCTTTGTCGGTAAAATGCGAACAAATATGGAGTAATATAACTGTCTATTCTTGCTAGTATACTGATAATTGCTTCAATCAAGTCCGTTTCATCTTGTGAATTCAGTAGAGGAAATAAAAGGGAAGTCAAGAGATGAAAAATATAAAGGAAATAGATTAAAAAAAAGTTATTTCTTTTAGTCTGCCTGCATTGCGACTGGGTGGAGGTTTGAATTTGCAAACTGTTGTATGTGTTGCAGTTTGATTGTGTTATAAGCTCTTTCCTTAATTCTCACATCGTTATGGAACATGACATCTTTTGTGGCAAGGTTTAGAATTTGCGTGCTGAATAATTTGAAGGTATTATTCATTGGTTGCAACTTGTTTAGTTGTTTATGAAATGTAATATAATTCATAATGATCTTCTATGGAAATCATGCGTCACATGCATTCGAATGCACTTTTATGCATTCGAATTACAATTTTAAATCAAAGATAGAAATTTATTAAGCCACTTTCAATAAAGAAGTGTGGTGGATTTTTGAGTAAAGTGTCGTAGATACAGCAGACAACTCATAATTGCGGATTCACAGTGCAGATACAATTCAAGCAGACGTGACTTTATTCCAAACTCAAGCTGAAGATTCTCAGATTTCTGCCATGTTCAACAATGGAATTACACATAGCCAGCAAATTTTACAAAGAACTTAACATGATTGAAGAGCTAGCTAATTTGCAGCAACACAATGCAGCTGGAAAAGAAGCAAAGATAAGTTAAATGACATTCCTCCCTCATGAACTAGAATAACATACATACATACATACATACATATATATCGGACAATAATATTGCACCTATAGTTCCTAAGCAAGGCCATCTTCAGTGGTGGGAATGGAAGGTGAAAGTGAATTGCGTGATTCATCATATTCCTCACACAGAGGAGATTGCTCCACCCTGATATCCTCAATCATCTTAACAACATCTACCATAGCTGGCCTCTTCTCTGGCTGCTGCACCACACAAGCCAACCCAACATGCAGCATTGACACAAGCTCTTCCTCAATGTTCTTGTATCGCAGAAGTTCTTGATCAAAAACCTCTCCAGTCCACTCTTCTCTCACAACTGATCGAACCCATTTGGGAAGATCCACAACAGTTTCTTCCTCTTCGACCTTACGAGGGCGATTCGCCGGGGAAGGATACTGTAACGAAGGAGCTTTCCCTGTGAGAACTTCCAACAGCAACACTCCAAAACTGTAGACATCAGCTTGCTGAGACAGTCTCTTTTGTTCTGTCTGTTCAGGTGCTCTGTACCCACCCAATCGTGCAATTGCATGAACAGGGTTTAACAGTAGTGACAACCCAAAGTCAGATATGCAAGCAACACCATTCTTGTCAAGTAGTACATTGGATGATTTCACGTTCCCATGTGGCACTTTTGCTGCACTGTACTCTGTATGGATCCTAGCAAGCCCTCTTGCTGCTCCCAATACCAAGCTTATTCTTGTTGTCCAATCCAATGGAATCCTCCCTGGTCCACGGTTCCCTGTCAATACAATAAATTAAATATAAGACAGACCCAAAATAGAGTAGGAGAATGTTAACCGGTGTCCAAAGGTTATTGATTACGCAACCAAAACAAGTAAGTTTTTATAAAAGAGTAGTGTAATTAATAGTTGGTCAAAAGTAACAACTTGTTTCAAGACAAAATTTCTATTTATAAATTCCTTAACCAATATAGTATTCGAAGGTAAAGACCCCTAGACTAATCTATTATCGACCCGAAGATAAGCAAACTCTTATTCATGAATTGTTCTTGCATGATATTTGAACTCAATTACCTGCTCACTGAGATGAAACAAGTTAACTACTTTTGCTCTACTAGTGCTTCTTATTGGTAGTGTTTTGATATGAAAGGAAACATGGCAAAATATGAAACCTGATAAATCAGAGACTAATTAAGAGTTGAAGACTAACCATGAAGAAGAGCATGCAAGCTTCCATTGGAGAGATAATCATAGACAAGAAGCTTTTCTTCCTTGGCATAATAATAAGCTCTGAGTTTAACAATGTTAGGGTGTTTAAGCTTCCCAATCACATCCATATACTGCTCAAACTCATGCCTAGCACAAGGATTTGCATCTTTTAACCTCTTGACAGCAACTGTACTACCATCATCAAGCACTGCCCTATAAACAGTTCCCAAACTACCCTTCCCAAGCATCTCAGCAGATGCACGCAACAAATCCTCCAACTCAAAGCCATTCCTCCTATCAAAAAACACAAGCTTACTCATATCAGTTCCACTAGTCCCATCACTACTATCACCACCCCCACCATTTGAATTATACACCTTCTTCTCACTACCATAACTCTTTCTCTTCCCAGCCTCACTACCCATTAAGGAATTACTATTAACACCTCTCCCTCTGGCACAACAGTGAGCAACAACAAACGATGTTACCACTAACAATGCAACACAAATTGCCACCACAATTGCTACAATTACTCCAGGGCTCAACCCTTTATGATGTTGGCTTCTTGGTCTTGCGATCACGCTTGTTGCAGGGAAAGAACTCGGGTTTGAAGGAACTGTCTGAACCGGTTCAGAGGAAGGAGGACTGTTCTCTGTTAAGGAACAAACTTGGAACGGTTTTGAACCACATAAACCTTCATTGCCGGAGAAGCTTTCATCTCCGAATTTGTTAAGCATTGTGTTTGGTACTTTGCCGTAGAATTCATTGTTTGTCATGTTGAGCTCTGTGAGGTTTGGCATGGCGGAGGAGAGGTCGGGGATGTTGCCAGAGAATGCGTTGTTCTGAAGCCTTAGTGTGAGAAGGTTAGTTAAACGGGAGATTTCATTAGGAATATCTCCGGCGAGGTTGTTGTCGGAGAGGTCAAGGCGGAGAAGGTTGTTTAGGGAGGAGATTTCTGGTGGGATTTGGCCAGAAAAGTCATTTCCGGCGAGGTAGAGGAGTTTGAGGTTTGTGCAGTTGGAGAGGAGAGAGGCTGAAACAGTGCCATTCAGGCGGTTGTTATGGAGATCGAGGAGGCGAAGATGGGTGAGAGGAGAAAGAGCGTCGATGGGTCCTCGGAGATTGAGGGAAGGAAGTACGAGGGTTGTGACGCGGTTGTTTGGCGTGCAAGTGACACCGTGCCATGAGGCCGAGCAAGCCTCAGGTCCGGTCCAGTTGGTAAGGAGTTGGCCGTGTGTGTCGGTTTGTTGGCGGAAAAGAGTAAGTGCTTGTGTGTCATTATGTGTTAGGCATGGTACAATGTAGATGCTTAGGAAGAGGAAGAAGAAGAACATGATGACATAGTTCATCATTGGATGAAGATGAAGTTGTTATGGCGGGAAGTGGAAACAAAGAATGTTAATGTTGTTGATGTTTTTAAAAATGGAAATGATTAATAAAGGAAGTGAAAGTCATGCGTGGTCTCATCATGCTTTTCTATGAGATAGTAATTTGAAATTTGGGAGGAATATTTTATTTATCATGAGGCATGCATGCATGATTAGGGAGAGTGGTGATTAATCAAGAGAGAGGGAATATATGTTGATTAAAGGTGGTTGCTGTCTAGTATGTTGGTTGTTGTGTGAATGATTGCTGTTGTCCACTCTCCTTTATGTAAAAGAGAAAGAAATGTCACCAACAACATTTTGCTTTTTCTTTTTCTTTACTCTGCACTGCAATGGGGAAAAGAAGAAAATGTTAGTTATGCTTCTTAATCTTATAATAAAGGAACTAGCTCTCTCTACCTTTGAATTTGGTTATACAAAAATGATAGGTGCATTAATAATGTGAAATAGTATAATGTGGTGAATTTGGAGAGCTTAGCTAGCTTAAAGAGCTTGAACTCATTTAGTGTGCAAAGGAGGGATATGGATATGTTCTTTCCGACAGAGTTACGTGCATTGGCTCCCACCTTTATTTACTTCATTATTTAGAGATCCCAAATCATATTCCCACTTTTGACTTTTACATCAAATTATTATATAAACGAGCCAACATCATGCGCAAAATAAAGTGTAAATAAGCTATAGAGAGTATTTTGTTTTTTAAATTTGAAATTCTCTTTGTGTAAATACATAAACTAATCATCGATTCGGGTAAGAGCATAATAGATGACAAAGTTCTCTATCAAAAGTTTTAATTTTGCTGTATTATCAAACTTGAATTTAAATACAAACATCTGATTAAGCTGAGAGAGACTAATGCTATCTTGTTCTAAGTGCTATTTGATAAATGAAATTGATGGCTTACATAGTAGGATTTACTCATGAGTGTACCACTTGATATGTTAGGACTTTTGAATTTGAACTCTCAACATTAAAGAAGCTGATATACATTATAAAAGAAATAGTTAAATGGCAATAGAGTATTTTATTTTGATTATTAGACACAAATAGTATCAAGCGTTCGACTCGGCTTTTCCCAACCTAATTATTGACCGTAATATGTAATTGAAACTTGGCCTCAAGGAAACTGAAAAGTCAGTGTTTTACTTTTACTTGCACAGATTATCTACTTAGACTAATTTGGGGTCTTTTCCAGTATTACTGTTTATTGCATATGTTGTTTGAATAAATTAAATACAATCTGAGGTCTTTACCAAAGTCAGCTCTATAATACATTCCCATGATCTTCTTTTGGATGTGAATTATGTGTACAAATTAGTCCTTGGTTCTTATTATGTGCTTGAAGTGTTGCTTTGATAGAAAACATATTCTTTGAAGTGAAAATTTTCCGTGGTGGAATACAACCACTCATTTGTCTTTTTTGAATGCAGTCAGTGAAAATCTCATCGAGAAAATTTTAATAAGTTTTTTTTCCTAAACCTTTAATAAGATTTAAATAAATGGAAAATACTAACTAATGTTTCTAAAACATTGGTTATTCTACTTTTAACATTATTCTACTTTAATAAGATTTAATTGCAGTTTTAGCCCCCTAACTTTCCCAAAGTTGCGATTTTGGTCCCTTAAGAAAAAAACTACAAA
>Ga0315915_1006426_pt1 | contig 14341 bp, 8 predicted proteins | sample MpolbnodulesMG_FD_207738 | JGI IMG/M metagenome (GOLD analysis project Ga0315915, IMG submission 207738) | Medicago polymorpha root nodule microbial communities from Los Angeles, California, United States - branched nodules | ecosystem: Host-associated > Plants > Roots > Nodule | place: USA... | reverse complement strand
TTGAATTAAATGAATATATTTATTGAATTCATAATCTCCAAAAAAAAAAAAAAAATTAAATGGAGTAGTTGAGGCAGTTAAACAACAAACCTGTGCCTTCTCTTTGGAAGCACTACTTGCTGCAATCAAAACCTGAAAAATAAATCAAACAAGTAAACAAAATCAAATTAAGCTTTAAAGTTAAATCCAAAACGAGTTCAAATCAAATTAAACACAATTGAAGAAAAATGAATAGACGAAGAGGACCTGTTTAACAGCAAGAAGCTCTCCAGAATCGAGATTCATACCAACGTAAACATGACCAAAGGCACCACAACCGATCAACTCGCCTTTCCGCCATCGAATTGGAGGCGGAATAGGAGGAGAAGGTTTAGAGAAAACTCTAGAATTACGGATGCAATAACCGATCTTATCAACTAGGGTTGTTGTTCCTCCTACTCCGATTGAATGATGATGATCTTCGTTGTTCTCCGGTGAAGCACGGAATACCAGTGACCGGCGAACTGATCCGAAAATGTCTTGCATTTGTGAAGAGTGATGATGAATGTGAGAGCCGTTACGTTGCGTTGAACATAGAAACTATACAAAAGAAAAGAGGGTAGAAGAGGGAAAAGACGAAGGGAGACTGTATTTTCAAATTTTATCAAATTAAATAATTACATTTACTTTATGTATGGGGGTCATTTTCTTAATTCATTCTTTACTTTTTCGAACTTGTTTTTTAATTTAGAACATTTATATTTCCTTTTTCAATTTTAAATAAACACTATTATCTCCATCTTTGTTCAACACATCATTATTATTCATCACTTGACCCTTCATTGTTCCAAGGATTTCCTTTCTTTAAAAAAAAATAGATACAGTGTTTTTATGGAAAAATCGTAGTTTTTTTTTATCAAAGTACCCTTCACATTATGTAATGGGCAAAATGTAAGTTTGGTTTTAAGAGAAAAAAAATTAGAATAGATATATATCAATAAGAATAGAAGGAAATTAAATTCTATTGGTATACAGATTATATTGATTAATTAATTGTCAAAAAAAGATTATATCATTAATTAAGCTGAGATTCCAAAGGAAAACAGGTCAAGTTTGAGTTTCGGCATCTTTCAAAAAAAAAAAGTTTGAGTTTCAGAATAAAATTGAGGAGGAACAAATAAAAGGAAAATATTTTTTATAGTTAGGCTGTTCATGAAGAATAGGAATAATAGAGAAAAAAAAATATAGATAACAAATAGAAATTAGAGGGGAAAATATAACGATACCTAAAAAAAAGTTTCAGCCTCCTTAATGATAACAACATAGGAGAACATCGGGGGAAAAAAACACTATAGGAAAGAGAAAAATTGGTATGCAATACAAAAATTCCTCCATCTATTTTTGTACTTATTACTTGATGTAAAATCATTTAATATGATTTATGGTGCACCTGATTTATTTCCTATTCAATCTATCAAAAATGCATTTCCATTCATCATAAAAGTACTTTTTTTTCTTTGTTGAACAATCCATAAAGCAAATCAATGACAACTTTGGTCCATGTTTGCAGATAAAACAGATGATTCCATTCCATTCTTGATATGAATGAGGAGGTATTATTTGATTTTTTTTATTGCCTTTGTATATCTCTTTCAGTCACATCATCAATGATAAATTGTGTATTTTTAGATAGTTGTTAAATAAAATGTTTTTTTTTAGGGAAAGTTGTTAAATAAAATGTTGATATTTAGTTGTTCAAATAGTTAAATAAATTGTTGTTTTATAGTTATTCAAATAACATTGTCTTTTAATCAACCAAATTTTCAAAGGCCTTAGATATTCCTTAACTCACATTTTAACGTGTGCTTTTGTTAAACTGGCAGTAAATCAAACATATGATAAATTGTTGATGTCGATTTTTGAGTTTTGAAATACTAAATACAGTTTACACATCAACATTGTGATCATTGTTAAGTTTGTATCTTATATAGCAGAAAGCCGGAAATGGTTCGGCTTTGAGATGTCAGTACATTCATTAGACGCCCCCTGCTGCATGATGGGACATATTGAATGTTGGTCTGAACATGTCCTTTAGTCAAGACGCTGCTGCTTGTGCTGAAATTCTGTGACTTTTATGGGCGATGTCTATTTGCTTTTCCCATGAATTTGTCCACAACAAGATCAATTGAATTTGAATACAAGTTTCTGACATCAGCAGGATCCTTAATAAACATTAATTCAGTCTCCCCAATCATACTCCATTTCATTTCAAGTCTAATTGATACCATGAAAAGCAAAAGGTTGAAGACCGTTCTTTTAATTACTACAATTCAGAGTAGAGACAGAATGTTAACTATAACAACACTACAACAGTAAAAATTATACTGAATACCATTAAGCAAGCACACTTCAGTGATGCAAATGGTTAAATGCTCATTTCCCTGCCAAGCTCAAATCATATGATCAAATTCCTTTAATCTCTATTCACTATTTAATTCACAGCATGCGGATTAAGTAGGAAATCTAGAGTATACAGTCAAATAGGTAAGACTAGCACGCCAGAATGAGGAGCACAGGTGCCCAAACACATTAGCATGTAAATCCTTAAACTGTTTCCCTGATTATAGGCCGAGTGTTGTTCCAAAGCCATTGGCGAGCAGAGCCATCCAGCAATGGTGAAACCTGTGGATGCATCAAAGTAGTTATAAAACAATCGACCATACAGGATTACAAATTATAAATTTTTAGTGAGTTTATATTTTTAAAAGGAAAAGCAGCAGCTGGAGAGTGTCGGAGTAAATAAGGGAGCAAGGACAGCAAGGGAAAAATTAAGGGAGCAGGGAAAACAAGGGGAAAAAGTTCTGATATCATCATGTGCCCTAAGAAAGGTTTATAGTCATGATAATCCGCTACACAGGTGGATATACTGCCATGGTGCCACCTAGCCTATGACCCTTACATGGCATATAACAGAAGAATGATTTACCAACAGAAAAGGAAATCTAGCATGAAATAGAAATGTCTAATAGAAAAGCAATCCTAGAATTTGGCACATGCAAGAGGTGAAATCTCTTGGTTGTATTCAGTCCTCCAAAAAGGAAATTTTTTCTCCATTTCGGTCGTGAATTATGGAGCCCAATTGAAGAACTTAGCCCAATCTCGTATCAGGGGACTGGCCATACTGCACGATGCAGGGCCCTTTTGTTGTTCATTTGGGGTAAAGGGTGGTTCCATGGACATGCCAAAGAGAGAGGATGGTCGGAGGAGGTAAAAGCAACTATACTACATGATGTTTTGATGATCTTAAATTGCTGAGTTAGAGTGTGATCAAATTTTATATTTTAAAGAAACAGATGAATAAGGAGGTGGTTACAAAAGCACATCCAGATGAATTTCTATTGCTTCATAGAGACGTGTAAAAGATAGGGAAAAAGAGAATCAAAAGAAAGAAAAAAGGCATGCAATGCAACGCACAGAGCAAAATACCTTTTCCCATACTACTGAGTGGTAGTTGTTAAGCCAATCGATCTCTGTTGTCGATACCAGAGACACGTCGACCAATTTTATCTGCAGGTTATGCCCAGGTTAAAAATGAGTGTGTGAAAGAATATATGGCTCAAACAAATCATTCTAAAATTTCAGGAGAAACTAAGAAGACTGAATGAAAACTGAAAGTAACACTTCAGATCCTTTGGAAATATATTTAAAATCTAGCAAGCTTTAAAATGGAATGAGAAGCCAATTTTCATTGGTAAAGTTCCAAATACTTTCAGAGGTAGAGACAGAAAATAGATTAGTTCTAATAAGTTGAAAGCAACTTAAGTACAATATCACAAGCTATTTTCATAGGCTCTTCCAAATACCTGACAATTGTTTATGTCATAAGATAAGCCAAATAAGTTCTTTCAAACACTCTAAATTGGCCTAGACTAGAGAACTTCTGTTGGACCAAGTCAGTCCCAGATCCCCACTTAAGAAAAAGGACTTGCAACCAATAAACATTCTCAATTCCTGATGTTGAACTACGAACAGGGGTTTAATTTTGCAAACAAAAAAAGAAACTAACAGAATATATATCGGACCAGGGTGATTGACAACCATTGGCATACCTGAATGGGCACGTATGTAAGCTTTTCAAATCCTAAGTATTGAATTCCTCCAAAACGATTTGGTGTCTCAACATTTATCACATACAGTAGATTCTGCAAGTTAAAATAGTGCCATCATAAGCAACCCATAATAGGACTGACAAATATTATCCCAACAGTTAGGCAGAAAAGAAGGGAAAACAACGTAATATACTCTTAGAATTTTGGGTTGGGTTACAAAACCGGCTTGTAAGGTGATGAGTGTCTCTCTTTATAAACACTACCACGTGCTATATCTCTAGGCAATGTTGGACTAAATCTACCCCTTCACACCCAACACAAGGAACGTGTTGGAGGCTGCGATGAAGGCAACCCAAATGCAGCAATTAGGCAGCTAGGTGTGGGCCGCATTGAAGGCAGAATTTCCAACATATACAAACTTGGTGATCAAGTAGGATGGTATCTGGGCACTTTCACAGATAAGTGATACTAAGAATGTTGAAATATATGAAAATATTGAATCAAGTAATTCACGGAAAGCCTCTTACGACACTCATGACTCATGGAAGGTTTTTCAATCCATGCATATAAGTTGAAACTGAGCATATTAACCAGCGAGGAAATCTAGAAATAGTTATCAAATTTAAACAGATCTCAAAAACCTCATACTTCATCAGAAATTCAGCTTGAATTTTTCCCACATATAATTGGTGTATAGGATTGGCTTTATAAAGGAGATAAAGTAAATATGGCTATAATAACACACAATACAACCAGTTGAACAAAACTGGAAGCCAGAGTTAACATTTCAGAGCATGTCAGATAGCTGAAGAGAATATTACCTCAATCCGAATGCCGAAAGCATGGTCTTCATAATAGCCAGGTTCATTGCTTACAATCATGCCATTCACTAGAGGGGTCAAATTTCCATAACGGTAACTGATACCTTGAGGGCCTTCATGAACATTCAATGCAGCTCCTACACCATGCCCAGTTCCTATATAGATGACAGTTACACACAAATGCTCAGTAAATCAATAAACTCATTTGGATTATAAGTAAATGAAAAACAGCCCACCACTGGAAGCAGAAATATACCATGCCTGTAGTCAAGCCCAACTTTCCAAAGAAAGGATCGTGCAAATGCATCCAGCACAAAACCAGGGGTATCTTCCGGGAAGACTGCCTGATCAAGAGCTATATGACCCTGGCAATTAGATGTATGCATTAAGACAAACAATCATTCAAGAAAGTAAGATTGCTAGAACTCAGGTGTTAACATTGGAACAAAAAAAAACGGTATACATTTGCATGATTGACTTGTAAGGAACACTAATGAACAAAATGAAGAAATCAACTTCAGAAAAAATTTGTACAAGAAACTCAAGAAAAATTATAAAAGCATGATACCTGCAAAACTCGGGTGAAACACTCTTTCTCTCTAGTTGTTGGCTTGCCAAAATGAACTGTCCGTGTAATGTCAGTTGTGCCATCAACATATTGAGCACCACTATCCAATAAGAATAATTTATTGGCATCCACAGTACTACAACTCCCTGGTTCTGGTTTGTAGTGTATGATAGCACCATTTGGACCGGAACCTGAACCGATGAAATGAATAGATTATAGGTCTAGGGGAAGATGAGTTGGACCAAAGGTTATATCTGTCGATCTAATATCTATCTGTTTAGCTACAATAAAAGAAGCGTGTAAGAAGATACTGAAAACAATAAAACAGAACTATGGGTAAACATATGTGTCATACATAGTAATGGAATAACAGTAGCATATTTTTATAGACTTCCTACAACTTTTTTACACAGAATCACTAAATTGTTTTCATTAACTGTCCATACTTTTAGCATGTGATGCTTTTTTGTAATATTCCCTGGAATAATTGGCAGTTAAGCCAGTCTTTGGAAAAAAAGACACAGTTGTATCTTTTCATGTTTCTTCAACCAATATTTGAGTGAAAAAATTGAAAAGTTTTGTCAATGTACTGCAGTACCACTTATCGTGTCAAAGCTAGTATCCAAGAAACCAGCTTGTTTTGAGCGAAACTCGAGAAGTTTGTCTGAAACTTCTACTTCTGTTAATATCCTATCGTTGGTAATTTCTGTCTCTAGCCAATCCCAGAACTGAGCAAGGGCAGCAGCATCCCTGCAAACAATAAGATAAAACAGTTGTATATAAACTGCAAAAAGCAAGTTTCTATGTGGATTCTTCTACATAGATTAAACATTCTTATCAAATATTTATGAACAGTCAACAGGGGAAAAGGGAAAAATGCAGCTATCAGCCAAAACAGTAAGTAACTCTTTTAAATGTGAACAAACATGTTTCATTAAAACGGTAAAGAAAATATTAACCAACTACCATTTGCAAAATAAAAGAAGACAGCAAACCCCCACCTACCCTGGAAAAATGATGTTTTGACAAATAAAAGGTAACTGTTAGCTGAGTTGACTACATGTTCTATCAAAATTTTCCAAAACCAGATACCAATTTTTTAATAACTGAAACAGAGAGTCTAATGCATAGCTCATCTATATAATCTGGGGTTTCTGTATTTACAATCACTCCAACTTAAAAGAGATCATCAAAATATAGAAATCAAAACATGGAAAAACATTGTGAGTAATCCTTGTCAAGGTAAGTTATGGTCACCTTAAATGGCAATCTTGCATTCCTTTCAGCTCCGTTTCATTTTTTATGGCCTTTGCTAGAGAAACAGGGGAGGATTTGTGGACAGCAATGGGGACATCTGAGTTCGCAATTGATCCGTCAAAACCTTTGCTCCTAGTTTTATGTTTACTCTCGTAGTTCTGATAATATCTGTCGCATGCAGCTTTATAGGCATTTACAATAGCAGCATTAACAGAGGAAGTATCCAACCAAAGGGAGGATCCTCGTGCTGCCAAACTGAAAGAAAATCAAGCTCAGTTCCAAACAGTGCTGCTTTTACAAACAAAATAATTAAGCATAAAAAAGCGACAGAACGATAGCTACTGTTTAAAAAAAAAAACATTTTGGCCTATCTGCTGTACCATTCTTGGACATTTCCACTAAAAAAATATGAAAAATGAAAGGGTTGTAACATAATAAAAATAAATAAATAAGATTTCCATAATTACTTTTCAATCTCGGATACAATTGAATTGTATGGCCTGATCTCTATGTTTGCTTTCTTCAAGTGGTCATCCACCTCTTCAGTAACTTTTGAATCGTCAATAAATAACTTAGCTCCATCAATCTCCACAATCAAATATGCATACACAACAGGTGAATGTGGGATATCACTGCCTCTCTTCAAAGAAAAAAGGGGAAATGTTAATCTCACTGATTAAACCATCAACAGTGAAAAACAGAGGGGGAAAAAAAGAAATCAATGAACTACTCATGTTAGACCCGAGCAACTTGAATAAGATCCTGAATGATGGTTTACAAGGATATATGATTGTATACAAATATCTGTCAGTACAGCAAGTTAAAAGAAGGTGTTGTTTGTTGAGATGCATTACCAAGTTCAACAACCACGCAATTTCATCAAGTGCGGTGACAATAATTGCAGATGAACCAGCCTGAACAAGTTCAGACCTCAGAGATGACAATTTCGACGCAACATCTAAACCAGCATACTTTAGGTCATGCACTCTAACCGGCTTATTTGGAGGCTCCGGCCTAGCTTCTTTCCATACTTCATCCACAAGATTTGAAATGTACAAATAAACGAGCTCGTGGTTTTTCTTAGAGATGACATGTTTAAGTTCTTCAGCAGCATCCGAAGTAAAAAGAAACTGCCTCCTTAACAATACAGAACATAACACCCTATCAGGCAGTGTAAAAAATAAAAAGCAATGCAAGACACAAGGAAAAGGGAGAAAATATGGTTTCAATTGGTTTAGGAGTTTAGGTTACTAGAAGTATAAACAAAATATTTCAAAGGATGTTTAAGATTGAGATTACCAATAAAAAAGATAACCTACTTAGGCCTTGTTTGTATAAAGTATAAACAACTTAATTGAGTGCTTATAGCATAAAAGCTTATCATATGAATGCTTGTGTATAAGCTATTTCTATAACAAAAGATAAAATAAAGTCAAATTGTTTGTATATAAGCTATAGGTTGTTTATATACTTTATCCTGAATAGCTTATGGAAATAAGCTGAAAAACAGTGTATGGAAACGTCTCTCAGACAGCCTCACAGGAGTTTATGTCAATAGATAAGCACAAAAAAGTCAATTCAAAGTATTCCAAACAGACCCTAAATGGTAAAATGAAGGTAGAAAATAAGAGTTAAGTTGTGTGATTAGTAATTACTAACAGGATCAATGCCAACTCTAGCACCCGGAGCCAAAACCTCGTTGAGCCACTCACTAGTAGTAGGGACTCCTGGATTTCCAGCACGCATGAGAATCCAATTGGAGTTCAGTTGCTTCTCTGCCTGCAATGAATGGATGGTAGATAAAAAAAAAAAAACAAATCATAATGTGAAATGAATTAATAACTTTGAGTCAGGTGTCAATGTTTTAGAAAAAGAACCTGGAGAAAATAGCGACCATCAGTCCAAAGAGCGGCTTTATCGTTAGTAACAACAGCGGTTCCATTACTGCCGGTAAAACCAGATATGTATTTTCGTCTAGCGTAAGATTGAGCAATGAACTCGCTCTGATGAGCGTCTTGAGAAGGGATGATGTAAGCGTCAATGGAGACATCGGGTTTGGAGAAGAGACGACGGAGGGCGGTGAGTTTGGGGTCGGAGTCGGAATTGGCGGGGTGGTTTTTACGGAGTTGAGAAGATGGTTTTGCGGAAATGGAACTGGAAGAGGTGCAATTGCGAATGGAGAAGAAAGGAGGTTTGTTATGTTTATTGGATTTGAAATTGTAGAAGAAGAATGGATTGAGAGTGAGGAAGGAGGAGGAGGGTTGGATTGAGAGGGCGAGCTTCGTTACAGTTGCAGGTGATGATGATGACAGCGACCTCATATTCATTCTTAAGAAAGGGTCATTTAGTCCAAGTGCGTTGCGTACATAAACTCTCTTATTAAGCTTCCACTTTTTGTTTTTGAAGAAGGATATTAAGCTTAGACATATTTTGCTAGAGTAAATAAAATCATATTCTAGTACATTCACATTTCTCTAAATCTAACACACTCCACTCATATTCAGCCATATCACCATGCCTTTACCTGCTAACCGCTACTGCAAGTGGAAATATATTTACATTTTTTAATCATTTTCTTATTATGAATTTAATTTAATTTCTGGTTGTCTTCTCCAAGGAGGGTGTAAGTGGTTCGGATAAAATCAACGAAACCAAAAGTCCAAACCGAAAAAATATCCGATCTTGTTTGGTTCAGTTTAAAACCGATCTGAACCAATTGAAACCGATCTAGTTTCGTTTGGTTCATGGTTTTTCATTTCGAGATCTGTGAAACCAATTAACCAATCCGATGATAGTCATACTCCTTATTTTACTAATATTATCCTACCTCACACAAACTTATGGTTAGGTCCAAAATTAAACAAAATACTTTTTAATCCATTCATTTTCTCTCATCTTCATCTCATCTTCGTCAGTTGACGATTCACGTTGGAATTGAATTGATTTAGTTTGGATGTTTTTATTTAATTTCATGATGTTTAAATTTCAGAATGTTTTAATTTCAGTTTGCATGGATTTGTTATTCTTACTATGTTATAATTTTAGGATGTTCTTTTTAGAATTTTTGTGTTTTTTGATGAATGATGCATGTGTGGATCATGAATGATTAAAATATATGAGTTTGATGAAGTAGTTTTTGAAAAATGAAGGATGAATGAATCTTGGATCATATGTATGAAATATTGAGTAAGGTTAGTTATAAAAAGTTGTTTGAAAAATAGAGAACATGAAAAAAAATTATACAAAAATCTGTGAAATATTTTATGAGAATATGAATTTTTTTAATTGTATTTTTAAATAAACCGATCAACCGAACCAACCCAAACCGATTAGTTTGGTTCGATTTTTTTTGAAAAACAGTGAAAACCGAACCAATCCAAACCGATGAATTGATTTGGACATTTTTTGACTGAAAACTAATCCAAACCAAACCGTTACACCCCCGAGTTGAGATCAGGCATGAACTGCAACGGGAGAGTTAAATCGATTTATTTTTAAATAAATCTGTGTATTGATTACATATGCTTCACCGATTCTCAAGATCCTGTGGATGAGAAAACAAAGTTGTTTCAGTCACTATGATGTGTTGTTAGAGAAGAGGAGAAAAGTTAAAAATTCAATGTAGTGGTGGTGGTTTTGGCATAAATACACTTGAGTTTTTAGAGACACCATGAAAGTTTATTTTCATTTTTTTTAAGGAATGTAGTTTAACTTTGTTAATGGTTTCTGGAATGAAAATTTTCGAAAAGAAATTAGAAGCATACCACCTCTCACATGTCCATATGAGAACCAGAGGCCATTCAAGAAAGAATAAATATGTGTAGGATGACTGTTCTTCTCACCGATAGTGGGTGACGGTTTGAAACTCAACAATTAAAAAAATTAATAAAGTGTTAAAAGGTAAATAACAAGTAACCGGTCAAGAGCATTGAAAAAGTTGTTGAGGTGGCTGAACATTAGTGGAGTGCGTTAAAGAGGGTATTACTCGGACTAGGGAGTATGTCCTGAATGCTAGCAACACACATTTTAACACACACCTATCAACACACTCTCTTTGATTGGTTAATATTCACATGGGATCCACCAAATGTATATGGGACCCACGTGATTTGGTAGGTCCCATGTGAATTTTAACCAATCATAGGGAGTGTGTTGAAAAGTGTGTGTTAAAATGTGTGTTGCTAGCATTCCTCTTTTTCTAAACTTAATCTTATTTGTGTCATAAGAGCCAAGATAATCATAACTTATTATAAGAGACCAATATTGTTCATTAGTTTTGTGTAGGATAATATTTGGGTCACATTGTAGTTGGTGATCGTGGTCAACCACAATATCACAAGTGTACAAGAAAACAAAAAAAAATTATGAAAGAGAAACCTTATGAAAGAAAAAGAAAAAAGTCACTTATGACATTGTGATTGACCAGTGTCGTCAATGTCACCAACCACAATGTCACTCAAGTGCTACCCATTTGTGTAGCTATAATTTCATCTTAACTGCATTTTTCTTTTCTTTTATTGTTCTAAAATAATATTTTTTGGTTAAAAAAAGAGGTTCCTTTCTATTTTAACTTATTTACATTTTTGAACCTTGGAACCCTATTTTAAATCTATGATTTTAATCCATCAATGTTAAAGTCTTTGTATTTTTTTTTTTAAGGCCTGTGTTAATCTATTTATGCATTTTTTTTTCCGATAAGAATTTATGCATTTGTAAATGCAGTTTAAGTATATAGATAGCAAGGTGAAATTAATGTGTGGCTGAAAAAAGGCTCAATCTATGGTTTCCTAAGAAAACATATATAACTATATATCCTTCTAAATTTCAAATGCGTCATGATATTCGGTTCACTAAGTAAAACCCTGATTGGTTTTCAATGGCAGGACAGAAAAACCATCTAGAAGAAACCTTTTTTTCATAAAGAACACTAGCTGGCTTTTTCTAAAAACAGATGTATTCACCGACTGTAAAATTTTTCTTTACATGTGTATCTAATAAAGTAAATGCCAAATACATATTTGTAGAGATATTTCGGAAACAAACTTAAAAAAGTGGCATAATAAAGTGGTTTAAGCTACAAAGGTTGATACATCAAAATGAGTGACGTACCATATTCTCTGCGTATCCTGCACCGATACCTATCTGATACTTTCTCATACGTATCGGAAGAGTATCATCAGGTCATTAAATTTATTTTTTTTTAAAATTATCTGATAATTTTCCGATACGTATCGAAAGAGTATCAGATAATATAAATTTTATTTTTTTATATTATTTTGATTTCTGTTATTTTCTTTAAAAAGTAAGAAAAAAACATTATATTACTATAGCACTAACAATATTCCTTTTGGATATAATATAGCATTGATGGTGCTCTTTTTGGGATATATTGTATATGTAATTGACTAATCATCACTCTCTTATTATATTTGCATATCAAAAAACTTGTTATAATTATATTGTACATTTAGTTAAATTTCTTTTATTAACGTATCCTGGCCGTATCAGTGTCGTATCGTATCTTGTATCCGGGCTTCATAGGGTTTAAGTGAATGCATGTATAAAAAAGTTTTATCCCGTAAACAAATCAAATCCTTTTAAGAAAAATTGTGACAACACATCATATGATATTTTAAAAAACTTGCACTAACATTCAAACAATATATCAAAACTAAACACCTAGTACAACCGTTGAGGATTCAGACAGTAAGATTCCAATTCGCAGCTAGACTAATACACACATTAAAGACATGATCAAAACTCCAATTGGTGAAACTGGAAATGCACATAACAACAATAATCAAAATTTAAACAAGCACATAAAAAGTTCAATTATGACCACTTGATTTAAACTGTTAAGAGCACCAATTCTATGATGATTCTTTTGGTTGCTGACCCACATTGCAAATTTTTGGAATAAGTCGGGAATTCGCCATCTGAAGTTGGACGATCACTAGATTTTTACATTCTGTCTTCTCTCCTCCTTGGAGCACAAGTTATGATATCATCAACTCTAAGGATCATCTCAGCTGCCTCTGTTGCAGATAGCAATACAGCCTGCTTGACTTTGAATGCTTCACAAATCCCCCGTTCAACCATGTCTCCAACCTACCAGAAGTACACACCGGTCGAAGTATATTAGACAAACAGAAAATGTAATGGAAGCAAGTTGAGCTAGCAGCCTACAGGATACTTTTCTAAAATACAACATAAACTTGGTAAATTCACTGTTACATGTACTCATTACTCAGTTAATAAATTGTGCACTGATACACACTCAAGCACTCCTTATAATCTAGTTGTCATGAGGGAAGAACCAAGTCACTTGAGTACTCCACCAAGCATCTCATATTATTCAATATGGGATTTAGGATGATACCAAAGTCCCTATAATACACGTCCTAACTCCACCATGTTCACTAGGGAGTCAATCTAATTTAGAAATGACTACATGAAACAAAATACAAACTTATGTTGCAAATTTCAATTAAACATTTCATGTTATATGCTGAAGTCAGTATGATATGACCGGAGTGAATGCAGTGATCAGAAACAGAACTTCTACCAAGAAAAAGATTATGGAATGCTACATTAAGATGCAGAGTTTCAAAATTATGTACACTCCAATAAACCCACGCAATTATCTGTATTGTACTTACAGAACCAGAGATGACATCAATTCCAGCAGTACATCCCTCATTCTGGTGCTCAGCGCGGAGCTGAGAAATCAACTCAGCACTGTCCAAACCAGCATTATCAGCAATGGTTGTTGGTATAGCCAAGAGAGCCCGAGAAAATGCCTCCATTGCAAGAGACTTTTTTCCTGGAGTTTTCCTGGCCAATGCATCAATTTCCTTTGCCATTACCATTTCAGGCCACCCGCCTCCAAGCAACACCCTGCTGTCATTGACAGTCTGAGATAGCACACACAAGGCATCATGCAATGACCTCTCGGCTTCATCAAGAACATGGTGACTGCAACAAAAACAGACGTCAAGGCGGAAAGTGCAACTAAAAATAAAAACTGCCAATCAAATTTGTTAAAAAAACAGCTGTCTACTGATATATATAAGGAAGTCCATACATGTACCGCTCAAAGGCACTGACTGAAGCATAATAAATGGTAAGGAGTGGGGCAATATAAATATAAGGGCATAAACTAAGTTTGCAAGAAAGCAATGAATATCCAACATTCCAGCTTTTGTCAAAAAAAAATATCCAACATTTCAGCAGTCCAGTTAAATCATTGGACTTAATAATCATTAGCTGCAATTTATTAAACATAAAATATTTTAAACAAACAAATAAAAATTAGAATCCTATACATTAACCTTCAATAAACCAGAACTGAAACTGAATAAAAGGGCCATTTGTATTAAGCAATTCCTATGAAATACTAATACCATGAATAAATTGTGAAATATTACAAACAAATACTGCTAGAATAAGAAAACCTTAAGGCTTTGTTTGGAGGGGAGGGGAGGGTTTTGGAAAAAAAGGAAGGAGCAAGTGGAAAAAATAGAAGACATTGGGGGATAATTTTTTATTCATAATACAAAATCTCTCTCATTTGGGGGAACCAAAAAATTGTATTGGAGGAGGATTCT
>Ga0315915_1006424_pt1 | contig 14342 bp, 6 predicted proteins | sample MpolbnodulesMG_FD_207738 | JGI IMG/M metagenome (GOLD analysis project Ga0315915, IMG submission 207738) | Medicago polymorpha root nodule microbial communities from Los Angeles, California, United States - branched nodules | ecosystem: Host-associated > Plants > Roots > Nodule | place: USA... | reverse complement strand
ATATATGATACAATTATATTGAGGCAGATTTTTTTACTTGTATATGTAGAAAAATATTGTTTTATTTGTTGTTCATTTTCAAAAATCAATACATTATTAATGATTGATTTGTTTTTTTTTTTTTTTTACATAAGTTAATGATTGATTTGTTAATACTAGTACCTTAATTATTTATTGCAGAGAAAAATAGATGAAATGAGATAATAAATGATTAAAGATTTATAGGAAAAATAAAAGTAATACTATAATTTATTGGTTTTCTTGTATGTGTAAAAATTCAAAACACACACTTTGATGTATTTGAAAGACTTCAGTTATAAAGTCAAACACTTACATTCGTATTTATTTATTTCTTTTTCTATTCTGTCATGTTTTGTCACATAGATTATTTTAATTTATTTTTATGAAAGACATAAATTTTTATTTGCATTTGAAGCTAAAAGAAATATAATTTCATTTTGAATTTAATCTTTTCAAACTTAAGATAAGCCTCATCTATCAAAAAGTTGACCGGTGTCCGATACGTCAGTCAGTATCCGATACCTACACGATATTTATACACATGATTATATTTAATTATGTTATTTTTTTCAAATAATTATAAGCATTGATATGTCAGTATCGTGTATGTGCTTTATTGATTATAAGTAGCTTCCGAATTTGCACAAGTATATCAGTGATCAATCCTAACCACAAATCACCATAATAACACAATTTCTATTTATTCATTATTGTTATTATTATCTGTTTTCAATTCATATTTCTTAATTTTTGTCAAGATACTTGAATTTTTATACATGTTTTGGTGCTTGTTGTCTTTTTAATTTCAGTTTATACTCGCAAGTTTGGAAACCTGTCCCGCACACATTTGTCAATCAAGCACCAGCTAATTACCATCCTGCTCCACACACATATCTCAATCAAACACTGACTAATTACTTTCCTTTATCATATTATTGTAGAAACGGAAATTGTAATTAACAAAGAAGATTAGTAGTTCCTTAAAAAAAACAATATTAGTAGTATGTATGGATTTAATTTTAATTTAGGGGAGACAAAAGTCATTTCAGCAACATATCATTGATTTTAATTTGGTTGTGGAGTTGAATTATTTTTGCTTGTAGAGTTGATTCTAACTTGAAGAATGAATATGAATTTTGTGTCATCTTTTTTGAAAGATGTCTCAAATATTTCTACTGCACTATTTTTCTTGCATTTTGCATATTAAACCAGTTTCATTATACTTTAATCCCTACATTTTTACCATCATGCATACCATGCAGTTTTATAATCACTGCATATTATAATACATGCACTTATACTATCATACATACTTGCATATTAAATTTCAAATTACACAAATTGCATATTAAATCTCGAATTACAAACTTTAGCACGTACAACTTCGAATCTCAAATTGCAAATCAGATAGTTCACTTAAAATTATACCAAATAAATTTTCAATATAAATTAAAATGATAGTTCACTTAAATGATTATTTTTTTTAGGGAAGTTCACTTAGATGACTTGATAATACACTCAAATGACTTGGTAAAAAAATAACTTTCAACTTCAAACATCTTTTTTTATTTGGGAACTTCAAAGATCTTTATTGACTTGCATCACAAATTCACCGACCTAAAATCAAATAAACACATGGTTAGAATATAGACCATTGAATTTGTTTCCAATTTGAATATATCAAATTAATATTAACCTTAGATTGCTTTCATCATTCATCTTTCCAAGCCACAAAATGTTGGGTTGAAGCGTAAGCGTGAGTGTGTGTGAGGACAGATATTAATAAAATGTATAGTGGTATTAGCATCCGTTCCTCAATTCTTTGTATATCAAAATTAAAAACTAGAACCAAATAAAGCAGTTTGGTCTACGTCGATTTGGTTTTGAACTAAACCATAGGAGGTCGGGTATTATGTTTTGGAACACACAATTATAAACATGAAACAAGTTAAAATAAACACAAATGTATACAAATATGTTTCATCAATTCTTTTGGTTCATAAATAAAGTTGGTGTAAATTAGCAAAGTGGATGTAAACTAGAGGCAATGGATTTGTATGTCTAAATAAAAAAGCGCACACTTGCTAATTTAGACATTAATGTTTTTGTTTGGTCTTAGTTAACAACCCCCAATGGAAGGCAGAAGGGTAAAATGCAGTATCGTTAAGCCTTTTTGAATGACAAAATCAATCATCGTAAACACAACATAATTCATGGATCTAAGAGACATTACGTTTCTATGAATTACCCTTTAAACTCTATGTAGAAGGTCAATTACCTCTTGTACTAGGAAACCAAAAATGTCAAATGCAAACGAGTTTAATTAACACAATGATATCATGTAGTTTGGTTGGGTATGTATCCCTAATCCAATCAATCAATGTCATGTCATAATTTCAAATTAATTTATTTTAAAATAAATTCAAATTTTATTTAGAGGGTATTGGTACCCAAAGAAACTCCAAGATATCTATGAATTTACCAAGATAGATTGCACAAAATAACCATAGTTACCCTTTGGCATGCATAGATTGCACATAATATGACTCCTAACTTGTGCATAACTTCATTGTTACCTTGTAAAATTAAAATTTGCTTAATTGTGCTTAAATTTTTAAATTTTTAACATATTTTTTACATACTTATTTAGAACATTATACGAAGTTTCACTTCAAAAAAGTAGCTCAAAATTTTATTATTAGGTCCAAATTTTCAGTAATATATTCTTGGAAATTTGGCTTTTAGAAAAATTCATATTTAATTCATTACATGTTAAAAAACTAAAAAAAAAAAAATTATAAAAGAGTGTCTTACGATGTTATGAACATGTATGTAAAAAATCATTCAAAAATTTAGAAGTGTAAGGATAATTAAACAAATTTTAATTTAACAGGACTAAAAACGAAATTTAGTATATTTATAGGGACTAAAAACTTAATTAACCCATAATCTTTTAGGTATTATTCATAATCTTTTCAAGGTAGTTTCTAAGTCAAATTCCACTACAATATTAAAATAAGGGTCATGCTAACTTATGTCCTAAAGGCACATGTTAAGCAACCAAAAAATAGAAATATTATCTTAATACTTGTGCGTTCAAATTTACATTTGACTCGTTAACTTATGCAAGGGCACAAGTTAGCGTTTCCCTTAAAATAATGCTAGGGGTTTATAAAGCAATCAGCGTAAAGAAAAAGGTCGTGGGCCGAGGATCAGTTTCAGTAAACACAAAAAGCCCATAAGAAAAGCCTTTATAAACAGCACAGTCATTCACGTTTGCTTATATGTTACGCTTCGAACTTTTACGAATGTTTGGTCCCTCGATCATCTTTTTCAAGAAAATTCAATCTTCTGCTTGAGAAAAGAACCGTGCTCAGTCCCATGACCCTATTTGACGCTAATGTTTTGAAATATAAACTTTTTTGCTTGCTACAGTAATTTTGGAATTTTCTTTCCAAAGTATTTACGATGATGCATGCTCGGATACCTATTCAAAGAAAGAAAACTTGAGTAAACTTACTCTATGCTAAGACCCTGTTTGGCATAAATGTTTTTGAAAGATATTCTACATTTGTTACCATAACGGAGTTTCCCACGTTTTGAGTTTTTACTCCAATATATTTGTCTCACTGACCCCAGTAACCTCAAATTTGAGGGTAGGAATTGATGCATATACATTTTTGTAAGGGATGGATGCCTCACTGACAGTATAGTAAACTGCAGTATGAAATTTCAATATGAAAATTTATTCATAGTAAAATGCTGCTGGATGACGCCTAATCAGAAAGCTAGTTGTTGCCTTAATTGCAGTATTAACATGAATTTTTTATTCTAATGTAAGGCATGGATGGTATCTATTGTGCTTTGGTGACCCTAGTCCCTAAATACAGTTTTGCAACTACAATTCCAAAATGGTGTGCTTGTGTTGGATTAGCCTACCGATTAGGGTTTCCGCTTAGAGTCATCCAATGAGGAAACCTTAGTTTTTTATTTGGGGTGGAGGATAGAATTATGTGAGCAGTGGGCATCATGGCTTGTAAGATGTTAGCTCTGAGAATAGTATGAATTTGTTTTGATTTGATGTGAACCCTTGTGCTGATAATTGTATGTCGTAGTGGTACAACCTTTAGGTTGTGCAGCCTTTCTGTTATAATATGCTTTGCGTGCTTGTTTGAAAATTCATCAATTACATGTAGCATATGAAAGCTTGGGGAACTCTTCTAATTACTCCACTCTTTCTTGCTGAATAGTAGACACCAATGTTGAATTATCACATGAAGTTGATTCTGGGCAGAGAAAATGTATCCCTTGGTTTGGTGATGGATAAACTAACATGTGTGACATCTGTTCAACTTCTGAAGGAGAGTGCATTTTAGATCCTTTTGTGTGAGTTTGTTAGAAACCGGTACCAAAATTCAATTTGAATGTGTAAACAGACTTTTATTGACGTTTCATTCTTTTTTCTTCAAGAAAATAACGAAATTATATGAATGTTGGGTCCGTCAGTCATCTTTTTCGTTTGCTACGATAATTTTTGAATTTTAATTCCAACATCTTTGCGTTGATACATGTTGGGATATCACTATATTCTCATTCTTGATTTTTCAACAAAATTCAATCTTCTGCTTTGAGAAAAGAACCGTGCTCAGTCCCACGACTCTATTTTACGCTAATGTTTTGAAATATAAACTTTTTTGTTCGCTACGGTAATTTTGGAATTTTGATTCCAACGTATTTAAGTTGATGCATGCTCTTTTTCATTCTTGAATCTTGATTATTCAAGAACATTCAATCTTTTGCTTGAAAGAAAGAAAACTTGAGAAACTTACTCTATGCCAAGACCCTGTTTGGCATAAATTTTTTTGAAAGATATTTTACATTTGTTACCATAATGGAGTTTCCCACGTTGTTTCCACTAATGGTTTATAATTGATGCCTATTGGAACGATGTTGGGTTACCTATTTTCGTGTTCTTGGTTATTCAAGAACATTCAATCTTCTGCTTCAAATAAACGTGAACCTTCAATTTTGTAAGTTAAAATTTTACAGGGTAATAATAAACCCTACAAGACTGTGAATCAGTGCGGGATGGAGTCTTATTTCATAAATTGATAAGGGTAGCATATATGACTCTAGTAACCCCAAATCCGACGGTATGAAAAGATTGATGACTTAAATGCATATTTGCCATTTAGTTGGGTTGGCGAAATCATTTCGGCAAATTTTACAAACTCACCGTGATACCAAAACATGATTACTTTGTTTTATTCAATGACCACAAAGTAAAATGCACTCTTCATTCATAATGTAAAGGTTTGATTCAGGCCTTCAATGCAATTTCAAGTATTTACAGATTGCACCCGCAAGTACAAATATTTTCTCTGTGATTTCATCTCCCAAATTTAAGATAGAGGTGTATGCTAATTCTCGTAAATCATAATATCTAACATGAGAATGTGACTGTACTGTTTTAGTAATATTGTTCAATTTCCCCTTTGAATATTGGTGGACATGGATAGATTCAGAGGTATATAATAGTGCAGCTTTGGTTTTGTATATCAAAGTTTTGTTATATCCATAAGTATGTACTGCTGATATATGCCTGCATAAACATGATTATGATAGTTGCTATATGAGAAGAGGTTCTGTTAGCTTGTGTAAAAATTGATCAATTACATGAGAATTAGAAGTAGGGAAAGTGTTGCTTGATGGCATGTAGCATATGGAAGCTTGGGAAACTCTTCTAATTCCTCCACTCTTTTTCTTGTTGGATACGACACCAATATTGAAGTATCACATGGACTCTTAGTTTGGATACTAGTTTATCCCTTGGTTTGGTGATGGATAAACTAGTATGTGTAACATCAGTTTCTATTATTTGATCAAATTCTAAATATGGAGAGTGCATTTTAAATCCTTTTGTGTGAATTTGGTAGAAACTGGTGCAAATTTAAAATTACTATTTAATTGTGAAAACTGACTTTTATTGATGGTGGAATATGTTTACAACAGAAACAAAATTACAAACTATAGGGAATGCAAAATTCGCACACAAACTAAGGGAAGAGATAGTCTGTTGTTGCAGGACAATTCCTCAGCCACTAGCAATAGAAGTTGGTCTGATCCAATTTTGTTTGTCATTTCAAATACATTTTATAACTATTATGAGATTCCTATTCATATACAATTTTTTTTATGGAAGGCTTTTTACAAATATTTACAGATCGTACCGGTATACTGATTATACAAGCATAACAGGCATCATACCAACATCACAAGCCTAGTATAGACTGCTTAATTCCATGCAATTTTGATAAGGCTTCTCTCATGGTACACCGATATTTGGGATGATGGGCTATACATGACAAGCCAACTCTCATTGTAGCAGCTATGCACTCCTCAGCTTTGTGCATCCAATGTGAGTTACTACCACCACTATAGCTGATGCTGCCAGACTCAACACTATGACTATCACTGCTGGAAATTTGTGTCGAATATTCGTAATGGTTAATAAGCCTTTGATCAACAACCTTTAGTAATTGCTTGTCATCCATGTCTGATACAAATCTGTTCATGCTTAATTCTTCTTTGAACATTTCATTTGTTGGTTTTTCGGCTATCAACATCTCTAGTAGTAGGATCCCAAAACTGTACACATCACCACTAGTTGAAGCCTTGCCTCCTAGACCATATTCTGAATCATGTCACCCCAATATTAGATAGATATATATACACAAATATATAGTCATGCATAAATAGAAGGAAGTGTTGTTGAATAGTGGTGCCATAGCACTATAGGATAGCAGAATTTGAACAAATCGCTATTGTTACACAGCGAAATTTGAACAAACTGCTATTTTCTGCAACATGCGATTGATAACACTGGTAGAAGGTAAAAGAAAGTACAAATCAATGGAGAAGACTCATTAGTAAGCAAGTACCTGGGGCGATATAGCCGATTGATCCCTTCAGTTCTAGGGTGCTGTTATGTTTCTCTGATGGATTTTGAGAGAGAAACCTAGCCAATCCAAAATCTGCTACATGTGCAACCATATCTTCATCTAGTAGAACATTGCCAGGTTTCAGATCACAATGGACTATTGGTGGATCACAGTCATGGTGCAAGTAGTCCATGGCAGATGCAACATCAATTGCAATGTTTAACCTTTGCAACAAGGTTAGCGAAGATCCTGACGCAAGATCTTCCTGGTATAAATTCATCTCCAAATTACCATTAGGCATGAATTGCAAAACAAGGGCCTTAAAATCATCCCCCTTGTAGTCAGTGCTGGAGCAAGAAGTGATCACCTTTACCAGATTCCGATGCCTAACATTTTTCAAAGCTTCACATTCTGCACTAAAACTCTGAGAGGCTTTGCTTTGTTGCAGGTCAAGAACTTTAACAGCAAGCGTGGTGGTTTGACTTTCATAAGTGCTGATGTTGAACACACCCTTGTAAACAGAGCCAAAGCCTCCTTTTCCAACCATGTTTGCAGATGAAAAATTATTTGTAGCAAGCCTAATATCACCATAGGATATATTTTGATGCAACCCTTTTATAGTAGTTGATGACAAACTTGTTTTCTCCGCCTTGTGTTTCTTCTTTAAGGACATTAGCAGCCAAAATAGATAGATCATTGAAGTGAACAAAACAGCAGCACCTATAATCGCTAGTATGATAGGTAGTAAAATGTTTCTCTTGTTTTTCTTACCTGCAACACACAAAGTGACTCCTAACTTGTGGATAACTTCATTGTTAACGCCACATAGTTTGTTGTTACCTTGGAGATCAACCTGGCTTAGGTTCATAAAAACACCTTCCATAGGAACTTCCCCTTCCAATTTGTTGAAGGACAAATTTAATTTCACCATATACTTGAGCTTTTCTAAACTCTCGGGAATTGGACCAGTGAGATTGTTTGATGATAGATCTAAAGTCACAAGGGATGCTAAATCCCCTAGACTATTTGGAATTGAGCCACTAAAATTGTTTCTTGCCATCACTAGTGTTTTCAATCCGTCAACTTCGATTTTAGGAATGTTCCCTGACAGCATGTTGTCTGAAACAACCATGGCCACTAGCTGCTCCATCTTGAACGAAGGAGGAAGCGAACCATTCAGAGAATTTCCATGTAAGTATAAAGTTGTCAAGCCAGAGAGTTGAAAAATCTCCATTGGTATGACACCAGCAAGCTTATTCACTCGCAAGTCCAGAAAATTCAATCTCTTGCATTGTCCTATACTTGCATGAATTCTACCTGAGAACTGGTTGTTTCCTATTGCTAGAATAAACAGATTTGTAAAATTGCCAAATATGTCTGGAATTTCACCAGACAATCTATTTTGGAATATCAATAGCCTCTCCAATTTCTTGAGTGTTCCTAATTCTAATGGTAACTCTCCTGTGAAATAATTCTGTTCAAAAGAGAAGGATGTGAGATTTTGAAACTTCTTCATTCCATGAGGAATGCTTCCATTTAGCTGATTATTAGCAACACAAAACCATAGTAGATTGCTTGAAAGATAATCAACCGAACTTGGAAGTTCCCCGGTCAAGTTGTTATCATTGACCATAAGAATTTGCAACAGAGTGGAGTTTCTAAGGGATTCAAAGAACTGAAAATTCAATGATGTGGTGGAAGTGAGACTATTATTACTGAGAATCAAACGAGTGAGGTTTTTCAAGTGTTTGAAAAGAGGTATTGGTCCATGAAACCTATTGTTAGCAAGATCAATAATTTGAAGATGTGATGAATTGGATATGGAACTCGGAATTACCCCTTCAAATCTATTGGTTGCCAAATAAAGTGTCTCTATATTCGGAAAGGCATCGCCGAAATTTTGTGGCAACTCGCCTGATAGATTGTTCTTTGTGAGGGATAAGAAAACTAAGGAAGATAAGTTGAAGAAGATAGAAGTAGGAAGCTTGCCAGTGAAGTTATTCTCTGAGAGTTGAAGTCTTGAAAGATTGTGGAGATTGCCCAATTCACTTGGAATTTCACCCTCAAGCCTGTTTCTTGCCATGGAAAGATTCTTGAGAGAAAAAAGATTGCCAAAGGTTGAAGGAATTTTACCTGTGAGATTATTGACAGAAAAGTCTAGGCTTTGTAGATTATGCAGTTGACCCAATTGTGGTGGAAGTGTGCCATTGAGATCATTCAAAGCTAACTGAATGACATTGAGGAGTGAGAGATGAGAAAATTGGGAGGGAATTTGGCCATGAAAACTGTTATTGGAAAGGTCAAGTGAATGAAGGTAAGTGAGGTTGGAGAGATTAGAAGGTAGTTTACCAGAGAGGCCAAGTCCTGATAGTGTGAGAGATTGAACTTTTTCATCAACTTTGGAACAGTTGACACCATACCAGGTACAGTGATTAGAATCTTGTTTCCAACTGGACAAAGCATTGTTTGGATCAGTTACTTGTAATTTGAATGATAGAAGTACATCTTTGTCTGTGTTGTTGTCGCAAATGATGACATGAAAATTATGAAGTAAGAAAGATAGGAGTAAAATAAGTCGTATTTGGACCATAGTGATAAATAGTATAGCTAAATGTGGATGCAGGTATCTATGAAATTATTATAACTGAAATCCTTGTTTGATATTTGATGTATGATAAATGCTGCCTCTGGACTTTGGTTTTAGTAGTATTTGGCAAAGAACTGGTCATAGAATTTTTCTATTTGGACACGGTCAAATTTAAGAATTTTTTGACCTTTTCAACTCTAAAGTGTGATAATGCACAACTCATAGTTTACTTGTATACTTTTTAGGCTATGACGTAACATGTTACCTTGACAATAAGAAACACATCAGGATCAATACACATATTAGTTCATTTGCTTTGACCATAAAGTTTACCACAATATATGTATGGTTTCAGATTGATTTTATTTTTGAGCAGTATTAGTTGTAGGTTCTGTTGTTGACTTGCCGGAGATAGTATGTTTCTATGATTGATTATTTGGTCCAAAATAGGATGAGTCAGTGTCACTTATTAGTATTTAGAATATTTAATTAATTCGATGTGACAAACTACCCAACTAATTAAGCACTTTTGTCACGGTTAACTGAAATTTAATCATGTATGTGAGAAAGAATTAGTCTGCACCAATAGGACCAGGGGAAGAACTAGTCAGCAACGGAATGATCACGCTTCTAAATAACTATTCTTCAAGTAATATATGTACTTCTCATTCTCAAACTTGCAATCAACTACATATATATTGATTTTAATTTGTTAGAAATGACACCTCTCCAAATTGAAGTCATTTGTTGCTGTTTTAGCAATACTTTTATTACTTGTCGTCTATGATGGGCATTGCTGCCCAATCCAATTTCGACAAACGCCGTATTTTGCAGTTTACATAATTTAATTTAAAATAGTGATATTCGGACATAAATTTAAATTTATACGGTGAATTATTTTATAAGTTGTGATAAATCTCAATTGAATACTAAAAGTGATTGAACTCAAGTTAGTATTAATGAACTTTGGTGAAAGATATATTGTTAGGAAAAATCCAAATTCAAATTCTAATTTGAAACAATTTCCGGCCAACTTCTTATAAGCTCATTTAACACAAAGTTCTTGTATCCTTTGTGTTCTTAAACTAAACCCTAAACTAAGTCATCATCTGTTTTTTAAAGAATATACCACCATTCTTACCAATTCCATTAGGTCATCCAATGTTGTGTTGGTGTGTTTTACCAACTCATGTGTACATATTAATCTTAAAAACATGGACTATGAATAAGTTCATTTATATATAAGAGATTAGACTCGTATTTCTTATAAGTACAGATGTTGTATCTCGATCTTTTGATAGTTTTAAATCACACTAGCTTGTTGAATTTTGTTGGTTTAGATAAGTATCAATCAATTCTTAAAAACACTCCTCCAATGCAACCATTCAACAACTAAAAATAGTCTCATATCTATGTGTCTTAGGATCATATTTCACAGACAATCATTCTTTTTTCCTCGTGCTTAGGCACACCACAATCCATACGTACGGTTGAACAACTTTGCTTGAGTAAATATCATGCTAATGAATGTCCTTAAGATACTTGGTAAAGATTCAAAAAAGGAAATAATTTATAAATTTAATGTATGAAAATTTGCTTTTTAAAATTTCAATGCGTTGAATACATAAATCTTAAGAAAAAAAATCTTCTTTGGGCTTCTTAACAAATGTCATTAAGAAAAAATTATTCATGTTAGCATTTCCCTAAATAAATTATAGATATTTTATATCATTTGACACACAAGTTGAATATTTTTTTTTTTAGGGAAGTTTAAAATTTTGTTTTTTTGTATATTTGACCTTTTCAACTAAGAAGTGAAATCCCTCAAAAAAAAAAAAAAAACAAAGTGAGATGATAATATACAACTCATCCTCGTTTACTTTATTTATTTTACGCTAACATCATGACAAAAAGAATACACATCACGATCAACACACATATCAGTTCCCTAAATTTTATAACAACTAGACCATAGGTTAAAATTAGGTTAAGTATAGCGAGACGGGTTAATATTTATAAGTAAGAGATAGCGAGACATGTTAACATTTATAAGTAAAAGATTTCCAAAAAAAAAATAGCATATAATTAGGAACATAATTTTATTTTAATTTAGATAAACATTAAATACAAAAGTGTGTAAAAGTGTGGAGGGAAAAAATATGTTAAATATAGTGAGATGGGTTAAAATTTATGGTTTGAGATTGATATCATCTTTTAGCAATATATAAGTCTACCTTCTGTTGTTGTTGACTGCCAAGCTAGTTTGTTTTTAAGATTGCATATTTGGTCCGATAATATCATACTATTAGTTACTGCGTTTTTAAGCGATTGAATTAAATGAGCAGCTGTAACTTATTCAGATTTTTTAATTAATTTGACGTGTGACTTATATACTTCTCAATTCCTTCAAAAACATATATATACTTCTCAATTGGAGTAATTAATTATTTATGTCACTAACTGTAATGCACAACAGTCATGTAATGTAATTTGAGAAGGAATCAGTCAGCAAAGGGATGATCATCAGCTTCTAAACATCTCTTTTTCTCTATAAATACAATATTCTTGAACAAGTGATATATGCACTACATATTATATATAGATTTTTTTTTTCTGTTAAAAATGGCTACTCTCTTCAATGCCTCTAAATTGAAGTCATTTATTGCTCTCTTATCAATACTTTTATTACTTATCATGTCATCTATGATGGTTAGTGCTGCTCAATCCAATTTCAAACACGGTATGTTGCCCTGTATATATTAAAATTGTGACAATGATAAATACACTGATTCATTTAATTTTATATATATATGGTGCAGGGCGAAAACTTTTCGATGATACACCCACTTATAGTCCATATCCCGGGGGTGGAGGATATCCATGAAATATTTAGTCCTGTGGAAGAGAAAATAATCACACTCTCCCAACTGATCTGTGCCTAAACTGGAGGTGTTAATTAGTACTTATAGTATATAGCTTTTGATAGTACTATTAGAATAATATGGCAAGTCCAATTTCAAGTTCAACACGATCATATGTGATATGTAATATGCGAGAATTTATACTTTCTTTTCTTAGTACAATCAACTTGATACAGCTTTTCATATATTATCCATATTAACTATGGAGTTGTACAAATGATATAGCTTTACCTTATTTGGTAAGTAGTATAATAATTTGGCACGTCAAATTTCAATGAAACCATATATAATATCGTGATCAGAGCTGCTTATAAAAAAATACTAATAAAGTATTGATCGGAGATGTTTGTAGCAGGTATAATTTTCCTCCTCATTAATTCGTACGTCCTTCAAAATTACTCAGCGAAATATACGAGGGATAGTATGGGATTGGGAAAGTGTAACAACATGCCTATGGAATCTAGGAATTAATAGAGAAATAATGCGTCTTATAGTACAACTTACATGGTAGAAGGCTGTGGGGAGTATAATATGCTAGGATGTGAATTCGAAGCCACAATCTCTCACTTGTCAACGATATGACTTTCGTTGATAGAGTTTTCGAAGAAAAAAAAAAAGAGAGAAAGAGAAATGATTTTTCTGTAACCAATTTATATCTTTTTACAACAATTTAACTTTTTTTTTTTTTTTTACAAAAACAATTTAACTCAAGTGCAAATAAATCATGTGGTTAACTATGTTAAATACATGGAAAATGGATATTGGAGGTCGAAACTCCTTAATCACTAGCATAATTTCATTATCCACGAAATTAAACACAATTAACCATAATTAAGACATTCTTATGTCCAAGTAAGACAAAGTGTAAGCCAGAAGCGCATATGTAAGTGATATCATATATGAGAGATGAACCCTCTATTTATGGTAAAACTCTAGGGAGTATGCTCCGGTTGATTGCTATCATGTTTTTATATATTAGTTATTCACTAAATTTATTTGAAAAATGAACTTTAATTTATATTAGTGATTGAAAAGAGCACTTTGGATTCTATAATTTAAATACCCCTATTTCAAAATCAAATTTCATTTTTTTCTTTTTTCTTTAAGTTTTATAATATGAATGCCCACTCCCTACATATACTTCAAGCCCCTCTTGTGTCAAAAAATCATCAGAAGTTTAATTTTAAAATAGAGTGTTTGAATTATAAAATTCTAAGTGTTTATTTTTCTTTTAGATTTTAAAATTCAAATTGATTAAAAAAGCATTAGGAAAAAACTTGGGTGCTTTTGTATGGTTTTTAACTAAATTCATCATCTTTTTCTCAAATCCATAATTTTCTCAAAGGTTGTTATAACACAAAATTGTGTATTTTTAGTTAAAAACTATATGAAAAGCAAAGAATTGTAGCTTAAGTTTTGTCCCTCCACGGATAATTGCTTACAAAGCTCTGTATTAGTGGTTTGGTTAGATTCTATTTTCTTCAAGAAATAATGAAACACGCCGTGATACTATAGAGCAAGGTCAGTTTCTTGATAAAACCTGTACCAATGTTTCTGTTTCTGGTAAGTATCTTTATGGAATGCATAATTATTGAGTTTCCTCTCTCAAATTTAAGATTGAGTTGTATGTTAATTCTTTTAAATCATAATGTTAAAATTGTCTGCATATCTTGGACATGAGAATGTGACTGTATTAGGTTCTAGTATAGTTCAATTTCCCCATTGATTATTGGATTGATTCAAAGCTCATGAGTCATGAGACTGTATTTCATAAAAGTACTCTCCATCCTAAGTAAAGATTTTTCTGCAAATAGATATCCTATCTTCCTTGATATTCTCTAATAAATTAAATGGTAATATGATCTTTTTATG
>Ga0315915_1006422_pt1 | contig 14346 bp, 11 predicted proteins | sample MpolbnodulesMG_FD_207738 | JGI IMG/M metagenome (GOLD analysis project Ga0315915, IMG submission 207738) | Medicago polymorpha root nodule microbial communities from Los Angeles, California, United States - branched nodules | ecosystem: Host-associated > Plants > Roots > Nodule | place: USA... | reverse complement strand
AGTGAACAATGGAACTGATACTCTGGATTGAGTGGATGTTGTCATTACTCTATGTTCACAACTCTTATACTTCCCATTGCTTAGTATCTTAAATTAAAATATGAAAAGGGTATTAGTAATTTGTACTCCCTCCGGTCCTATTTATAAAAAAAAATTAACTTTTTAGATTCATTAAATAATTGATGTATTTAGTCGACAAAAAGACTGAATACATCAATTGTTTAATGAATCAAAAAAGTAAATTGTAGAGAGTGAATCTTAAGACAATATTGATGTTTATAGACTTGAAAGAGTATTCAAAAGGGTTAATAGCAGTTTTACCTCTCTAACTTTCCCAAAGTTGCGATTTAGGTCCCCTAAGAAGAAAAAAACTACAAAACCGAACCCTAAGTTTTGCACCTATGACAATTTTGGCCCCAAAGCCAATTTTGACTCGGTCTACGCTGACGTGGCACCCTAAGTGAGGTGTCACGTGTTATTTTATTTTATTTTTGGCCTTAGGGGCCAAAACTGCTACAGTTGCAAAACTTAGGGGGCAATTTTGTAGTTTTTTTTTCTTAGGGGCCTAAATCGCAACTTCGTGAAAGTTAAGGGGTGAAAACTGCTATTAAGCCTATTCAAAATAATAAATATTATGGTTTACAAGAATTAAATCATAACCATTTTCTTCTTCTACTACTACTAGTAATTATTATGATTAGGAGTGAATCTTATGATCACAACACCTCTCGCTATTATAATTTCTTTGCATGGCTAACATCTCTAGCTTTAGCTTGAATTGAATACGACAATGATGCTAAGCAAGCTTTGGCTGAAATGGAATTCAAGGACACTATATTGACGCTAAAATGAAGCTGCAGATGCTTTGTGGTTAAAGAAACAAGTAAAAGACGAGGATGGTTGTGAATTTTGGTTTTACCAAATTGGTCAAGGTAGTTGATAAACTCAATGACATGAGAACCACTACATATGATATGAGAGTGGTGGACGTTTCTAAGATACTACTGACAGGGGTGTTGCCAAGAGGTAGGATAGAGAGTGGCGTAAATGGCATTTTATTTTGTTTGTTCTCTTCGATACGATGATATTGGATTGAAACGTAGCATTAGTCTCTCTCTAGAATAGTCAATAGGAGAGAGAAGAAAAAAAAAATCATTTTTCAGCGAAAGACCAATGAATCACATATTATATTGAACTAATTAAATGTCAGATTATGTGAATTAAACAGAACATTTGCTGTGCAACATTGCACAGATTAGAAAAACCCTAAATATTATAATATTTGTCGTACACAAAAAAGAAATTAATTCGTAGTGTGTTTGGATAATATAGTTAAAAAAAAAAACTCTATGAAATTAAGAATTTTATGCAGGTCAAATGAGACGAGTTTTTGTACTTTTAACAGATCGAAGTTGATTTTGATGAACAAAAGTCTCATGAATGACTTCGTAGGGTTGTGTTGATTAATTCAATGCTCTCTAGCCCGTTTCTTCATTTTTGTTCTCATTGAATAAAACACAATCGAAGATGAATAAACACCTTGTAAAACTTCAAAGGAATTTCTTTTGGGGCGATGTTTTGGAGGGATACAAAATTGTGTTGGATTAGGTGAGATATGATATTCCCTCAAAAGGAGAATGGTCAACTAGGGGTGAAAAAATTGAAAATGTTTGACATTGCATTATTAAGCACAGGTGGGAATAGAGGTGTTTGCAAGACTAAGAGACTAGGTGTTGTATGATTTGCATGATTTGAAGTGTGGTTTGTTTCCTAAAAACATTACTCATACAGAAGAGAACAGGTGTATGAAAAAAAAATCACTATGGGTGGTGGTGTGTTTTTCTAGAAACAAGGAAAATGTCAAAATATTGTTTTTAGGTTAAATTACATTGAGGATCATTTAAGTATGAGGTTTGTAATAGATTGATTCTTTAAGTTATTTTGGTCACACATAAGCTCTTTAAGTTTGGGGTTTGTAACAAAAAAGTCTTTTAAGTTATTTTGGTCACACATAAGTTTTTTAAGTTTGTAAACGTTTTCAATTTAGTCATTCTGTTAACCAAAACGATGATGTGGTAGAAGGACTAAATTGAAAATGTTTACAAACTTAAAGGACTTATGTGTGACCAAAATAACTTAAAGGACTTTTCTGTTAATAACCCCAAACTTATGAGTGATCAAAATAACTTAGATAACCAATATGTTACAAACCTCAATCTTAAATGACCTATGGTGTAATTTAACCTTGTTTTATTATATTTAAAAGGTTTTTTTAGAAGATCACATTTTATAAAAATGTCTTTTAGTAAGTTATAATAAAAAGTGGATAATCATATCTTGAGGTGTGGCTTGTTAAAAGACGCCTCTAAAATGTGTCTTGTAGCAAAACCCATATTTAAAATTGCACCTTCTCAAATTAGAATTCTATTTTCTGTCCATCACAATTGTTCATGACATCTTATTAAAAAGTTAAAATAAATATATATTTTAGATAATGAAATTGTTGTTTCGAACACGCAAACCAATACCGATATATGAAATGTTTATGCCGTCTTTTACCGTACGAGTGGTAAAAGAATTATGTACTTTAATATTCGATTTCAATATATCGAACCTGTAAAGCATCACCAACATTGATGACTAAAGCTCCAGGGATTGGTGGAATTTCCAGCCATTCTTCTTTTCCATCTTCTGCTTTGACATATAAGCCACCTATTCCATCTTGAAGAAGCACCGTGATGATCCCAGTGTCTGAGTGGCGCCCTACACCCACAGTTAGGTCTGGATTTGGGCATGCTGGGTAGTAATTCATGTTAACATTCTTGACACCAATAAGAGTTTCAATTTTTGAGTCATCTGCTTTGATTCCCAGATTACCAATTAATATTTCTAAGATGTCTCTAACTATCTTGGATGATAACTTCAAATATTCAAGTACAACTTCCCTGCAAAAATAAAATGAAATAATTTAATTAGACCTTTTAGTTTTTTTATATGAAAAGTTAACATTAAATATATATTTAATTAAGGGTAATTTAATAATAATCACACGCATTTGACAAAACTTTATTATACCAACAAATTTTCTTAATACCTGTGATTTTTATAAACTACTTTAAAAAGAGACGGAGAGAGTGTGTTTTAGAGAATAAAAAACCACTAAAAAACAAAATAATATTTACATTAACGAAAAGACGAACACTCCGCATTTTAATGCATAACATCTATTCTGATTAATTCATTTGTTTGTTTGTAAAATATCTATGTGGCTTTAAATTTGAAAAAAAAAATATTAAAAGTAAATTCGTAACAAAAAAAAGTGTTCAACTAAAGTACGTATAGTTTTGAAATTGATATAATTATGTAGATTTACATTTTAAATAGAATTTTGTTAAGAAGGATAACGTCATCTAGAAAGATGTTTGACAATATAGTTAACTAGTTGGTAGTTAACTTTTGAGTTGTAAATTGTAATGGTATGAATTAAATTAGAATTTGAAAAAAATAAATATAATTAAGAGTAAATTTGTAAATGAAAAAGCTTTCGATTGCTATAAATATGTAGATTTAAATGTAAATAGAATTTTATATTTAATTTATTGATCTCAAAATGGTTGAAAGCAGCTTTTCTGACATGTCATTTTGATCCGAGATTTCAAACATTTTCATTGCACTTATTTTTAAAGTTGACAAACACTTACAAAGATTTTAGGCCCATCAACTTGTGCAACATTGTGTACAAAATTATTACTAAAGTTTTTGTTCAGAGGCTTAGACCGATTCTTAATAATATTATTGGTCCCTACCAAAGCAGTTTTGGTAGGGGAACATCCGATAATTCGATTGTTTTGCAGAAAATTGTTCACTTCATGATAAGATCCAAAAAGAAAAAAGGTAATGCGGCTTTCAAATTGGATCTAGAGAAAGCGTTTGATAATGTCAATTGGGATTTTCTTAATTCTTGCCTTCAGGATTACGGGTTTCCTGACATCACCATCAAGCTTATAATGCATTAATGTGTTACCTCTTCAACTTTTTCTATTTTATGGAACGGGAACAAAATGCCTCCCGTCAAACCATCCCATGGCCTTCGACAAGGTGATCCCCTATCTTTATACCTCATTATTCTTTGTATGGAAAAGCTCTTTGTTGCTATCAACACTATTGTTCTTCAAGGAGATTGGGAGCCTATCTAAATCACAAACACAAAGCCTCAGTTATCTCATCTTCTCTTTGCGGACGATGTCCTCCTCTTCATCAAAGTTTGAAATTCTCAAATTCGACTCATCACTGATTTATTTGAGAGATTCAGTCGGGCATCAGGTTTGAAAATCAATCTTTCCAAGTCAAGAGCTTTTTATTCTTCAGGTACTCCTCAAGGTAAAATTAACAGCCTTACTTCTATCTCTGGCATCCGAAGCACTACTTCCCTTGATAAGTATCTCGACTTCCCCATCCTTAAAGAGCAGTCAAAAAGAAGTGATTTCCATTTCATCATTGAAAAAATGTATAACAGGCTTGCTTCTTGGAAGAACAGACTTCTAAATAAAACAGGAAGATTGGTTCTAACTTCATTTGTTTTATCATCCATTCCTTCTTATTATATGAAAATTAGCAGGCTGCCTCAAAACATTTGTGATAGTATTGATCAAACCGCTTGAAACTTTGTTTGGAAAGGTACAAATAACAAAGGGTTTCATCTGGTTAATTGGAACAAGGTCATTATTCCTAAGCAGCTGGGTGGTTTGGGTATCCGTACAGCCATAGAAGCCAACACTAGTCTCCTTGGTAAGCTTGTCTATGACATGGTTCAATCTTCAAGTAAATTATGGGTGAATCTTCTCTCTAGCAAATACTCAGGTGGCAAAAATATTCTCCAGCTTGGATACTCATGGCATGCTGGTTCGGGATCCTTTTCCTTCTGGTTTAGCAATTGGAGCCCTCATGGCCCTATTGGTAATCATGTGCCTATCATTGATATACATGACCTCCATCTATCCAAATATGTTTTCTCGTTAATGATGATCGCACTCAGGGTCTATACACCACTCTTCCAGCAGCTATTGAAGACTACATCAACACTACTCATTTTTTGTTTCAACGACGCCATTGAAAACACCGTAATTTGGGCTAACAACAAAAATGGCAGCTACACTACTAAAAGCCGTTATGCATGGCTTCTTTCCCTCAAAGCTACAGTGATTGATTCTAGCTCTTATCATACATGGACATGGATTTGGAGATTGCAAGTTCCGGAAAAATATAAATTTCTCATATGGTTAGCTTGCCATAATGCCTCCCCTACTTTATCTTTGCTTCATCATAGGAATAGAGCACCATCGGCCACCTGTGCTCGTTGCGGAGATCATGATGAAACCTTCCTTCATTGTGTTCGAGATTGTCGGTATTCTAGCAACATTTGGCACAAAATTGGTTTCACAGGTACTGACTTCTTCACTATTCAAAATGCTTATGACTTGATGAAAAATAACACCTCAAATAACTGCTCTACTCTCTTTTCTGCTGGTCTTTGGTGGGTTTGGAGGAACCGTAATTTAATGTGCCTAAATAACAAAACTTGGTCGATGACTCATCTTTGCAACAGCATTCACAGTTCAAAGGATGCAATATGATCAAGCTTTCAGAGAGATGGCAGCACTGCCCCACTTGATCGTTTAATTAAATGGAATTGCAACAATCACCAAGGTTCAATTATAAATGTTGATGGCAGCTGCTTAGGATCCCCAACCTGTGCGGGATTTTGGAGGTATCTTTTGTAATAGTGTAGGCTTTTATCTATCAGGCTTTTCAGGTTTCATTCCCAACTCTATTGATATCCTCTTGGAAGAACTCACAACTATTTACCATGGGTTGAGTAAGGCTATTAAAATGGGCGTGGATGATTTTATATGCTATTCTGACTCTCTCCTCTCCGTCAATCTCATCTCTGTTAACACGTCGCGGTTTCATATCTAGGTTGTGTTAATTCAAGATATTAAAGACATGTTAGCCAACCGTAATTACTCCCTCCAGCATACTCTCAGAGAGGGAAACCAATGTGCTGACTACCTGGCTAAACTAGGAGCTTCCTCAAATGTGGAGATCATCACCTATTCCTCGCCTCCAGTCGACCTCCTTCCCTTGCTAAGGATCGACGCATCGGGAATTTTCTTTACTAGGCCCTAGTTTTCTTTTCTTTTCTTTTTTCTACTCTTTTTGTTCGTTTCTTTAGCCTTGTAACAAAAAAAAAATGTTTAAAAGCAAGATATTTTCCTAAGAGCAATTTATTGAAAGCTTGGTTAATGCCCAAGTTATACCTGGAGAAGTATTTTGCAAGCTCATGCAGATGTTATTGAGAAAGCTGGTATTGGGGGAGTAAGGGACGGTAATCTAATTAACTAGTGAAAGGACCATTGGCTTCCTAATTAAAATAGGTACAAGATTTGGTCCCCTAAACCCCCTAATTGTGATATTATGTTTGTCTCAGATCTCATACACCATGATATTCGATGTTGGAATGCCCCTTTAATTAACGAAAATTTTCACCCTTTACAGGCCCCGCAAATTTTTCAATTGCAACTTTCTTTCTCTCAATTGCAAGATGAATTTGTGTGGGGTGCTTCACGGCCAACTATTTTTTTCGGTGAAGAGTTCATACCATTTCTTACGGGTAAGGTGTGAAGTAGATGTCTCTCATAGCTTAATGTAGGACATTGATCACCAATTGTGAAAAAAAAGATATGGAAAATAAAAAGTATTTCAAGACACATCCATTTTTCTTGGCGGATTTTACTAGCAAAACTACCAGTAAAAAAGGATCCTTTTAAAAAAAAAAAAGCAGCGATCCATTATGTGTTCTTTGTGAGAAACATATATAATGAGACAATTTCACACCTCTTTATGCAGTGTCATTGGTCAAAGCATATTTGGTTTGCTTCCTCTTTAGGTGTGGTATTTAATTTAAATGATTCCAAGTACGTACGTTTTCAAGAGTGGTTGGAGAGAAATATTATTGATGATGATGAGGATATTATAGTCTATGTTTTGGCCTTTGTATTACGAGATATGATGTGCTAGAAATATGAAAGGTTTTGAGGGGATTGATCTTGATGTGGTTGCCACTGATCAAAAGGCACAAAGATCTATTGTGAATTTTAAGAGTGTTAGTACGGTGATGTTGGAGACACTAAGTAGATGTCAAATTTTGTTAATATTTGATGTTCACTAGACACCTCGTTTTAGTGGTTTTTATAAGTTTAATGTTGATGTAGCAGGTCTCATAGAAGGGGGTAAGTTGGGTATTGGTGTTGTGGTGAAAGACAATGAAGGTGTTGTCTCTGCTGCTAGTTGTTGGCAAGTATTTTCATTATCAGATTCAGTGGTTGCAGATGTGTTAGCTATGCAGAAGTGTTTGGAATTTGTGAAACAAATGTATTTTTTGAATCCTATAACAGAATCAGATACTTCTAATGTGGTCTTGGCGTTGAATGCTCATAAACAATCTCCGACATATGTCGGATCTATTATTGGAGATTGTATAAGTTTTAATGTTTGTTTTTGTAGTTTAAATTTTTTGCATCTTAGGTGTGAAGCCAACCAAGTTGTTCATTATTTAACTAAATATGTTCATCATGATTTATATTGCATATGACTTGAAGAGACTCCACCTTGTATTTCTGTAGTCTTGACATTTGATTTATTATTAAACTTTCTTTAATGAAATTGGTCTTAACGTAAAAAAAAAAGGTAAATAGAATTTTGTTATGAAAGAGATAAATTCGTTTAAAAAACTAACCATATAGTTAATTAGTATGAAGCTAATTTATAAGTTGTCATTATGTAATTGTATAGATATTCCAAAAATTAGATGGTTGGACACAAATTGTAAATGAGAACATCAATAAAAGATTAAATCTTTGGAATAACACAAATTCAAATTTAGGCGGAAACGGTTATGTGAGACTTTACTTACTTTCTCTAAGAAATTGGAGGATTATTAAAATTAATAATCACATATTCCAAGGATTAAAAGAAAGGACAAAAATAAAGAGAAGTAATTAGTTGTGCAGTTGAGAGAATAAAGTACTTACTTGCACACATTAGGCCAATATTGAAGAGCATCTTCATCACTACTATACTCCATAGAGATATAGTCTTTCCATTCCAGCACATTTTCTTTCTCTGGAGCAAAGCTAGTCCCATATCTCATCTTTAAACTTTTTCCGCAAACAACTTTCTTCTCTGGTGGCATATTGAAAAATGTGTGTGCTGAATCTTTAAGTGATTCCATTAACTCCAAAGGAACACAATGATTCACTACTTGAAAGAATCCAAGTGTCTCAGCTGCACTAACAATCTCATCCACCACTTTGTCATGTTCTGTTCCATTCAGCTTTGATAAGTCAATTGGTGGCATATCACATGGTTTTGTGTCTAGTTTGTTGATTCTTTCATTTATAGGTTGTATGTACATTTTTGGAACCTCTAATAAACCTGAATCTACCAAGCCTTTGATTCCATTTCCATCTCTTACAACAAAATTGTACAATGATTTTGAAGAGTTTGAAATTGGAGCCATGAAAATATGCAATTGTTTTTTTTTGTTTGTGATAGTATGTTGCATATAGAGAAAATTTCTATGATCAAAAGGCAAAAGGAAAAATGGATTAAACCAAACCAAATACAAGATGGGAGCAATGAAATCTCAGTAGTACATTGCTAATAATAAAGCAACAATAAATAGGGAGGGGCACTCTACGACCAGGGAAAATGTAACGTATGGAGCAAGGAAAGAACTAGGTTAATGGACGAGTACATGGTAGATGTGAATTTTCAAACGCACGTGGGGCTCCATGTAGAATATTACAAGCGAGTTTTCCATGCACGTAGGGCTTCACGTAGGATATTGCACACTACTTCCTCCGTCTCAGAGTAAGTGACCATTTTGTAAAAGATATTGTCCTAAAGTAACTCACTTGTTTCACTTTTCAATACAATATTAATTACTTTATTCCAATTATAATTCTAATTAATACTACTTTCATCATTCTCAATTCAAAATCTTCCACTTTCCATTATGATAGTGGTGAACGCACTAATACTTGACAAAAACATTTAAAACTATTTTTCTCTTTTTCTTTAATATATGTGAAATAAGCAAATGGTTAACTTAATCTGGGACGGAGGGAGTAATATTTAAGGAAAAATGCCAATAAGTGTCCTTAGGACAATAACTCATAAGTTTAAAATGAAAATTTTATCTTACAAATTAGGCTTAAATATTGCACTCGTCCCTGCAAATATGGTCCGTTTAAGTTTTGGTCCTTGTAAAAAAAAAATTGTTTTTGGTCCCTGCAAAAATTTTTGTTTTTTAAAATAGTCCCTCCAGGGACTATTTTCAGAAACAATTTTTTTTGCAGATACCTGTTTTAAAAAACAAAATATTTTGTAGGGACTGAAAACTACAAAATGGATCCAGTCATGATGTACCACGTATGCAAATCATCACAAAAATGGGTCAGAGACTATTTTAAAAAATAAAAAATTTTGCAGGGACCAAAAACAATTTTTTTTTTACAGGGACCAAAACTTAAACGGGCCATATTTGCAGGGACGAGGGCAATATCTAAACCTGCAAATTATGTATTTAAGACATAGAAACAATAAAAAATAACTTTTCCTACGTAAAATTTATGAATCCTTTATTATTTCTAATCCTTGAACCTTATGCTAAAAACCCTAATCCACGATTTAGGCGCCAAACTGCCTATATTTATGGGGTCCAACTAATACTTACATGTGTCTCTATTTCGTTGACTTGCTTCACTTACAAAAAACTATTAACACTTTATTTACTCCATCTTTCCCTCATTCGTTACATATCTCTCTCTCTCTCTTATTAGCTTGCATATCTCCTTCCTTCAAAACAGAAAAAATACCATACGTGTCACTCTTCCCTTCCCTTATTTGTCATGCAGGTTTCTATACCCTTCCATTCTTCGTATTCGAGATCCCTATTCATATTCCTCATTCAAACTCCAACAATTTTCAAAGCTTCTTTCATTGCATTTAATTATCCCTTTATATTTAATCTTCTATTAGTCTTGTATCATGCAACCCCATTGGAAATGTCGTTCTTAGTTTTTAAACCATGTTTACCATGCATGTTGGTAGTATTAATTCTTCGGTTTGCCAAAACAACCAATTAATGCATTGATAATTTCAAACTGAATTAATGCTTTGAAAATAAATACATCAAATCATTATTATACATATGACTCAATACATTACTTGGACATTAGGCAATTATTGGCACAACATTCATAGTGAGACTATTGGATTTCCCGGCGCATATTTCTCTTACATTTTGGGTGGTGGACACTAATCTCTTAAAGACGAGAAAAACACAAGAAGGGGAGTTGAATTGTATTGCCTTTTTGAAAAACTTATTTTAAGTGTTTGTAAAATAATTTAGAGTCTGAAGCAAAACAGGGTCTTGTTTAGAGTCTGAAATAGAGTTATGCAAGTTGAAAGTCTTAAAAGGTCTTTGAAAACAATACAAGTTGAATAAAATTCATTTCAAGTTTCAAGGCATTGCAAGACGGAAGAACACTCGAAAAAGGGACGAAAACTGCAAAATTTGCACTGGCAGCACTCCCTCATGCGCCACTGCGTATAGGCCATGCGCTCCTAGACATTTGACATCATTCCTTACTACTTCATGTGCCCCTACGCACCAATTCATGTACCCTGCACATGCTTTGCGAGTAGAAGGTGTTGATTGCTTGTTTTTCAAGTTGTTTTAGTGGAAAAATTGTAGTTTTCTTCTTATAACACCTAAGTAATGATGTATTATAGATAGAGTGTCTTGCACACTCTATTATTCATTCAGAAATCTAGCAGTAGAAAACAAGGGCCAAGCATCAGAGCTTGAAGGCAAGGGTCAAGTAATGATGTTTTCTAATGTTTTATAATGATGTTTGTTTTCATGTGCAACTAAAGCTCTTTGATTAGGGTTCCACGATGAACCCCTTCTTATTTGTTGGATTCAATTATTAAAGTTTTTATTTGGTTTATGATTCAAGTGTCAGATTTAATTTGTATATGTCCATATCTATACCATATCTTATATGGAGCATATTAAGATTGACAACCCTAATTTCGCCCGAACCGGATAGTAGTAAATTACTTATTTTCTAAATTAAATTCTTCTAGTCAAGTCTAAGTATGAATTTAGGGCTATGACTCATCCTAAGCGAATGCCTTAATTGTAACTGTTTGAATTGCGGCGATATTAAGAAAAGATTTCCTCTAATTTATTACGGGCTCATGTTCCACTTTCTTAAATCGAAAGAGAAATCATAAACTAATCATCAACCCAGCTAATTCCAACAAAGACGTTAGTGTGGATTCAAGGATTCTCTAATGGTCATTATACTTTTGAATCACAAAACTTAATCTTATATTGAGAAGGACAATTGAAACTCTGCAAAACAACTTCATCTTTCTAAATTCTTTACTTATAATAAATTCCTCTAATTACTGAGACAACAAGGACGATATCTTACTATTTATTACTTTTATTACTTGAGTACGATTTGATACACTTGCCGAATTTAATACCAACACGAAACATGAAAATTAATAATATAATAGGCTTGGATTTACGGTTATATAATAATGAAGATTTTATTCTTCTAAACTGAAATGAGAAGGAAACAAACAATTGGTTCAAAAAAAAATTTTAAGAGGATTTATTCATACTCTTTATAGAGTTAAGAAGAGTAGATCTTTGCAAAATCAAGAGTCTTTTTTCCTTCATGAGCAATCCCATAGAAGTTGTCCATGTAATCCTGCCACAAGATTTCCCTATAATCAGCCGATCCATCTTTTTTGACCAATGCTGGTAATGGGCCAATTTTCTCTGTAAATTTAGGTAGAGTGAACAATGGAATTGATACTCTAGATTGAGTGGAGGTTGTCATGACTCGGTGTTCAGAACTCTTATACTTTCCATTGCTTAGTATCTTCAATTAAAATAGCAGCAAAAGCGTTAGTAGTAATTGTTACCAATTACGCAGTACATTAGAGCATATTCATGGTTCTGCATGTAAACAAAAGATATGAATATTATAGAAGCTAATGTCCCACTAAGACTGCCAGTAAAATGAGTTTTCTATACCAACAAAATGATATGTGTGTTGATTGAGAGAGTTTATCATAATAATACAGTCTGTTTAGATGAGAGAGTAATTAGAAATTCTAAAGAATTTTAAATTATATTCAATTCAAATGTGTTAGTTAATTTTTATCTATTTGTATTTTTTTTAAATAGTACCCCCTCCGTTCCTTTTTAAGTGTCTTTTTAAATAACACATCTTTTTAATTATTTTATGTCAATATAAAAATTATTCCAACTTCTTCTTCTTCATTGTCATCTTGCTCTTGTTCTTGTATCTGGTCAAATGAACCTTCAACTATTTCTCCCCATTCACCTCTCATCAGCAGTTCTAATGAGTCTTCCACTTTTTCTTCATTTTGAACATTCATGGAGTCTTTTATTTTTCTTCTCTCAAACTTGTTCTTTAACTTTGCACTTGAAATTTTTAACAATTGTTACTTATCTTATTTATTGAATTTTAACTCTCTTTGAACCATTGTTTGTAACAAAATTTTGTTTAAATTTGAAGATAACAAGAAACAAACTTTATTTAAAAAAAACAAACAAACTTTGTTTAAAAAAAATTAAACTTTAATTTTCTAAATAGATAGCATTAATTAGTTTTAGGAAAAGATAAGAGTAATTGGCAAAGGGTATAATTGACAAATCGTACCCTTAAAATACCAAAAAGACAGTTAAGTAAGAACGAAAAATTCACCCTAAAAAGACACTTAAAAAGGAACGGAGGGAGTAATAGTTATATAAAATTGAGTCAGTTTTATAAATTTCAAAAGTATTTAGGTGAAAATATAACTATCAAAACAGTTCCCTCAAAAAAAAAAAAAAAACTATCAAAACAAAAGTGCTTCAAGAGGAAGATTTAAAAACTTAGGGTCAAAATATGGAATCTTTTAAAACTTAAGGAACAAATCTGCAAAATTTTAAAACTAATAGAGATATTTGAAAAAATTGAAAAAGAAAAATATAGAGACCAATCTAAAAATTAGAGAACTAAATTGGGGACTATTGTACAAATTTAAATTTAGCAACTCAATTATTTTTAAGATTTAGATTAAAATTCATATTTACATTGTAATTCTAGAATATTTCAAAACTAACTACCTATTTTAGTAGCACTTTTTGTCCCTATATTTTTAAAAAGGATATTTCTTGTTGACATGACACCAATCAAAAACGAAAAATGCACGACTCAATTATAATCTTTGGATGCAAATTGTACGACAATACTATTATTCTATCTCCTCATGTATTGTGTGTCTCCTCATGTATTGTGTGTCATCTGCTGATTTAACAAGTCGTATGTTGTCGTCGGTTATTATATCATGCTTGAGAGAATTGCTCTTTTATAAAATGAATTTTTGGTCCTCCTTTGTTTTGAAAATGAATTTTTGGTCCCCCTTTGTCGAAAACTCATTTTTTGTTCCTCTAATTCAACCTATTTTCGGAACTTTGATCTCTCATCTAATTTTTGGCTCATCTTTTCATGATGTAACCTATCCATTGTAGCAACATCGTTTATTAGACATGTTTTTGCTAACATGGATAGTCAATATGGCCTAATAAGGGCCGCCGCGTCATAAATGAATATGACATATCATAACAATGACTCAAAATGATATGAGGGATCAAATTCAAAAGAAAAAAAAAGTTAAATTAAAGGACAAAAAACATGTTTTTAAAACAAGGGCACCAAAACATTATTTTTAAAAAAATTGAGAGATAAAAAATGTATTAAGTCTAAAATTTAAATTTAAATAAGTTTAGATAACATAAATATAATAAAATATACACAATATAAAGATGTGAATAGATGGATATGTAAGTTCATGTCTTTTCACTAGTATTTTATATTGTAAAGATTGAATTTAATTTAAAATACTTATTTGACTTAATTAAAGTTTTCATCCCAATATTTTCTGCCGTTCACAAAATCGGTCCCTATATTTTAAAATCCACCGGTTTTGGCCCTCTCACAAATTTCTGAACTAAAAAAATGATGATTTGAATATGACCTCTAGAATCATCGGAATGGATACATCATTTATGGTGACTTCTAGGGTGAGGGCTCTATCAAGTCCCTCACCGGTGAACCTCTATAAACAACAATTAAGACCATTAGATTAATCAAGTCCACATATCCTATCATAGACTACATATTCTAGATT
>Ga0315915_1006420_pt1 | contig 14346 bp, 8 predicted proteins | sample MpolbnodulesMG_FD_207738 | JGI IMG/M metagenome (GOLD analysis project Ga0315915, IMG submission 207738) | Medicago polymorpha root nodule microbial communities from Los Angeles, California, United States - branched nodules | ecosystem: Host-associated > Plants > Roots > Nodule | place: USA... | reverse complement strand
TGAGTATATGATATAACGTAATGAGTATGTGTAACATCCCAGTTTTACTTTAAGATTTCAACTTAAAACTTCATATAGATGACTTTGAATAACTTTATTTAGAAGAAATATTTACAAAATATTTACATTTACATAAAAGACACCTTAAAAAATATAGTGGATAATGAGACCCTAAACTAGACTCCACTGTGATCCGGCCTCTGAAGATACTTTGAAAATTACTTATACCTGAAAAATAGAAATAATCATGGGTGAGAATATGAGTGTATGTCATTTCAAGGACCTTTGAATTTCTTCTAAAATTGAATTAATTCAAATTATTTTCGGTCAATTTGTTTTGATAAAAAAAACGGATCCTAAAAATATGTCAGATTATATAGTTGATTTAATTATAATGCTATGAACAATATCATTTTATTTTTCTACAAAAGATTTAAAATCATCTTAGCATTTAATGAAATATCAATTGTCTAATAGAATGTATTTATTGGTTTTCTTTGATTGTATTTTTCCCATAATGTTAGAGGTTCTTGGTACAAACTCGGATGAAGAAGAAAAAAATTAATTTTGTTTTGAGAAAGAATGAAAAACTAATCTAACAACTAATTACTAAAATTTGCCATTAAAAAAGCCTTTGTTAAATAGGATATTTTTTTCTTAATTAAATACATTAAATATATAACTTTTAACCTATGATAATCAATAAAATCTTATGTCTTTCATTTTAAATAGTATTCTAGAAATTTTTAAAATTAAAAATAGAAAATAATTGATATTTTAAGGATCTTTTCTAACAAGTTTTCTTAAGATAAAAATTTATGGAGGAAAAACAAAAAAAAAAACTAGAAGACGAAAACCTAATCTGATAAAAAATTAGGGACATAAATCGAATCCTAGAAAAGAGCTAACATGAACTAAGTTGTACAATCACATTAGGTTAAAAACAACCACATTAATTGACACTACATCTTTGTCAAAATCCTTAAGACATTAGATATATGGATCATCTCATTTATATGTTTCTCTTCATCTATGGATGCATTCAATATGGAACTTTAACTCACATACGACACATTAACATCACTCTATTTAGTGTGATTTAATGGATGAAGGTTTATGATCATTTCTTTCATGAGAAAAAAGAAAGTAAATTAGGAAATGAAAGATGATAAAAAAAATTGAACATGAGAGAAATGATAATGAATATCTCCACAATCAAAACGATACATCCTAGAGTTCAGAGCTATGAGGAAGCATACAATGAGTTGGATCATTACATTTGTCTAAGAGAAACCTCACGAATGAGATTGACACCACATCTTCATTCAAAACCTTAAGACATTAGGTATATTGGACGTCTCACTTATATGCTGCTCAATATTTACTCTTGCATCAAATGTAAAAGATTAACTCACACATGTCACATTAACTTCTTCTCTCTAAGTGTGAAAATCTTGGTGTCTATGATTTGATGAAATATCCAAATAAGGTTGAAGACACAACCTGTAAAAAAGATGGGTTGGTGGCACTTTTATAGAGGGGTGTTTTTACTCATTTCTTTCATGAGAAAAGCGTAAGTAAAATAGAAAAAGAAAGAAGATGAAAACGAAATTTAAACATGAGAGAAATGATAAGGGAAAATAACAAGTTTTTGATAATTTATGAGTTTGTTGATGGAGTTAGAAATTATTGGGTAATTTTTCTACCTAATATTAGAATCATTAAAAAAAATGTCACATAAATTTAAAAGGTCTAATAAACGTGTATTTTGTCAACTCAGCATAACACATCTACATTTTTCCTTTTTCAGATCCTCCAAATACCAAAAGTGAAGGAATTTTAAATATTGCTTTCACCAAAAAATAATTCCATTAAAGTGAATGAGATCAAAAGTTTAAAATGTAAGATAAAAAAATTAACACAAATGACACTTAAAAATTAACAAAAACAAATCATCGTAATGTTGGGACTTCATATGGAGCTTACATTGAATTATATTCAACATCAGACTAAAAGAAATCACACAAATGAGATTGACACCACATTTTTATCCAAAATCTTTAGATACATGTATATGAGTCATTTCACTTATATGTTATTCATCATATACTCTTCCATCTATTGTAAAATTTTAACTCATATTAAATACATTAACATCTCCCTCTCTCTCTCTCTCTCTCTCTCTCTCTCTCTCTCTCTCTCTCCAATGTGTGACTTTGTGTCCATAATTATGTGACATACTACATAGTCAAACAAGGTCACACGAAGGCACATCATGGTCAAAAAGGTGGATTGATGTAATTTAATGGATTGGGGTTTATGTTCCTATCTTTCATGAGAATAGAGATATAAAAATTAGAAAAAGAAAGAAGATCATGAAAAATAAATTTGAGATTAAGAGATATGACCGTGGTAAAAAAAAATAAGAATTGTGTGTTTTGTCCATGAGGTTATAACAAATAGAGTGATTTTATAGTAATTTTATCGGTTTATTGATGGAATTTGAGATATTTGGGTAATTAATTTACCATAGAATTAAACTCAATTAAAAATACGCCACAACATTTAAAAATGTTCAATAAACATGTATTTTGTCAACTCAACATAACACATCGTTTTTCTATCGTGAAATCCCAATGAAGACCAAAACTGAAGGAAGTTGAAATAATAGAGATTGATATTATAAAATATTGCATGGAAGCGAACAACATCAGAAAACTTCAATTTAATATAAAAATTATACAAACAACGTTGAAAAAACTAACGAAATAATTAATCAAATTGTTTAGAGTTTCAAGGTCACCTACAATGAGTTAGATCATCACAAAGTACACAACTGAGATTGACACCACATCATCACCCAAAACTTTAAAATATTATGTATATTAGTCATCTCACTTATATGTTTTTCAAGATCTACTTGCATCTATTGTGGAACTTTAAGTCACAATTGACACTTTAACATATCTCCCATAAGTGTGAGACTCTTGCGTATGAGGTCTAGTGACATAGCCAAATAAGGTCAACCAGAGGCACAACATGGTAAAAAATGTGGTTTCATAGTGGTTTGATGGATGGAGGTTTATGATCATCTTTCATAAAGAAAGAGAAAGAAAATTAGAAAAAGAAAGAATATAAAAAAGAAATTTAAAGATAATAGAAATGATAAGGGAAAAAAAGTAGTGTGTGTTTTGTACATTGAAGTGTAAGGAATAGAGCGAATTACTGATAATTTTATGGGATAGCTGAAGGAGTTGAAGATTTATCAGTAATTATTTCACTCAAAAAGAGAATCAATTAAAAAAATATCACATCATTTTTAAATGTCTAATAAGCATGTAATTTGTTAACTTAACATAACGCGTCTACATTTTTCTATTACTAGATCCCACCAAAGATCAAAAGTGAAAGTATTTAAAATAGTAGAGATTGGATAATTTTTTTCTTTCATGAAAGTAAACATCAAAAAACTTATATTTAATATAATAAAATTAAACTAATGACATCCAAAAACTAAAAAAATAGTTCATCATAGTGTTTGGAGTTTTCAGCGAGCTTATAAAGGATTGATCATCACATTTGACTAAGAGAAACCCCAAAAATAAGATTGACACCACATCTTCACCCAAAACCTGAAAGACATTATGTATATTGGTCATCTCACATTCATGTTTCTCAATATATACTTTTGCTTTCAATGTAGAAGTTTAACTCACACATGACACATAAACATATCTCTATTATGTGTGAGACAGTCCGTAGTTCTGATCTGGTAGATAGCCAAATAAGATCAGAGGCATAACATGTTAAAAAATGAGGGTCGGTAATGGTTTTGTAGAGAAATGTTTTTGTTCCTTTCTTTCATGAGAAAGGAGAAAGTATATTAGAAAAAGAAAGAAGACAAAAAAGGAATTTGAACACGAGTGAGATTAACATCAAACCTTCATCCAAAGTCTCAAGGCATTACGACATGGATCATATTATTTATATGTTGTTCACATCTACTCTTGCATACAATGTAAAATTTTAACTTACACTTAGCACATTAACATCTCTCCATTAAGTGTCAGACTCTCCGTGTTTGTGATCCACCACCTAGAACACTCCCGCTCCCCTACAATGTTGAACCAGGATATCATACCACAGTTGGACATTCTGGAGGAGCCAACAACAATGTGGATCAACACATCGGAGAAAGGGCAACAACACAGTGAAAATGAGACTGCAACTTCATCCAAAACTTTAAGGCTTAAGTGTGAGTTTTTCACTCTTTTGATGTTCTACCTGCACTCTTTCATCTAATGTTGAACTTTAACTGGCTTTTGCTACATCGCAATATTATCTCCCTTAAGCTTGACGGAATTCTAGCTCGTGCTTGACACGGGTGTCCATGCTAGTTTCATTTATTTCTGATTAGGTTGTGAAAGAGTCGCACATTACACATGCATGCATGATCATGTACACCGTCACATCCCTGCAAGTAGGTGATCACAGGCATGCATACTTGCATTGCAGTGAACAAGAAAATTGGTTGATATATCATATATGCTACTCTTTTTTGTTTAAGATGAAATAATATAGTTAAAGCGATACTAATAAATATATTACAATTATTTTTTGGAAATTTAAAATTCATATTTACGTTGTCAAACTCTTTGGTGGTGGCCGGGGTTCGAAACCTGACCTTACATATATTATGCATTGTTCATACCAATTAAGCTAAGCTCACGAGAAAATTACATTGTCAAACTAACACATCATATACAAGTGATATGTCACTTATTTTTTCTTCACGGCAAATGTCACGTTGATTCTTAAGCAGAGGAGAAAATGATTTGAGTGTCATGTATGATTTCCTTATCAAGAACCGAGTCCTAATTTATCAATTGAGCCAAAAAAAAAAAAGAGACAAAAATAGAAAAGGTTGGATTAAGCCATTAAAGTAGTTCTAACAAAGCTTTATGTTTTTTACATTATATATCATTTTATGTGTTATCTATTCCAGTATTATCGTATGTGTCACAAGTTTATATTGAATGAAATGTACGATCCAAAATATATATTATAAGACATGAGTAAGAGGAGTCATTCGTTTCATATAAGCAAAACTTAATAAGAGTATAAGATCTACTTTAACGGTTAATTACAACAATGCATTAGATAAAGTACTTGGAACATCATTTTTTTTTTTTTGTTGTAAAGAGGTATTTAAGCGAGTTTTTTTTTTTTGAGAGAGAATTTAAGCGAGTTTTATAGATTGGTTCTTTATTTTTTTTTTCTTATTGGATGAGTTGGGATGTGACAACATGGATAGAAAAAAAAAATGGTTGAAGTAGCTTTAATAAGCTATCTAATCATCAAAATTGTATACGAAAAATCATTAAAAGTGAGTTTAATAAAGTTGAGGGTAAATAAAAAATCATTAAAGTGTGAGGTTCGTAAAAGTTGCTAAAAAATTTTATCATCAAAGCAAAATATGTTTCAGTTGCATATGTGTGGTGAGGCATCGTAAAAGTTAGTTATAAAAACCAAATTTAAACTCCTTATAAACAGGGCCGTTCCAATAAAATTGGAGGTCATGTTCAAATATTAAAAATGAACCCATATGAAAAAACAATATTTTTTAAGCAATAATAATCATTTGTTTAAGTTGTAAATAACATCAAAAATAGTCATTCTTATTAAGTAGAAGTAAGTTTGTATGGGAGGAACTAACTTGTGTTGAACGTCACTAACCACTAATTGTTTTAATATCAAAAATTGAGTTCATAATAAAAAGAAACGCTAAAAACTTAAAAAGAATCGTAACTTTATTTAGTACAAAAGGAGTCTTAAGTATATTGATTGTTGTTGCTTAAAAAAAGTGTCTTTGCTATCTAAATAGTGACAAACTAGTACTAATATTGGAAAAAAGAAAATAGTAGCAAATTAGTACTAGGATGCATGGCTAAACTCGAACAATAGAAAAAATATTAATTATTTAACGGATTTAATTTGTGCTGTTTATGGAAATAGATGACAAAAAATTCAAGATATATTGTAGTTTTCTATATTAATAGATAACTCTGAAATGCATATTAAATTGTAATGGTCTATTTGTTGTGCATGTAATTGAGACTTTTATATTTGTTTCAAATTCACACAAATATTCTAGATTAAACCTCAAGATCAATGACTCAAATACATTCTATTTTACCACTAAACTATTACAATATGTCTATTGATTTTTTATACTTTATTATATATACCTAACACTTTTGGGTGCTATATTAAAAAAAAATTGAGGCTCTTAAGATTGTGAGACCCGACACCGTAGCTCACCTTACACTTGCCAAGAACCGGGTATGCTTATAAACTTGTTATTGGATATGCAGGGGCCGACCTCTTCAAGGCATAGTGTGGCAAGTGCCACACTAGCCTAGGTCCTTTTTTTTTATTTAAAGTTTTATCGGTTCACTGTATAATTTTGACTGTATAATTTATACATGTGTCTATATTTTTACTCATATATTAATACGAAGACATATTTTTTTTGTAATTTATATATGTGTTTATATTTTTACTCATATATTAATAAAATGACCTATGTTTTTAATTTATACATCTGTCTATATTTTAGCTTATATATCAATACGGGGACTTTTTTTAAAAAAAATTTATACACATGTCTATATTTTTACTCATATTTAATACGAAAATAACTTTTTGTACAGTTTGTACATATGTCTATATTTTTAGACATATGTACAAATTTTTGTTAACGAGTGCCCCCGGGGGCACTCTTTAAGCATTCCAAAATAAGAAGTTATTTTTAAAAAAAGTCAAATGTTTCAATTTTCAATGCATTGATTACACGTTTTTTCATAAATATATACTACTTATGGTCCTTAAAGAGTGTCCCGGAAACACTCGTTAACATTTCTCTTATTTTTATTCATATAACGATATAGAGATATTATTTTTTTTATAATTTCTACGCAATTGTGATTTGCTTCCAAAAAAAGAGCGCAACACGCTCACCCGTCAGTATGCACGGGTATCATGCTACAACTGTACAACATTTGATTCATCTCTTGTAAATTATATAGAAAGAGATGTTCTTAGAATAATCAGTAATGATATAAGTTTAGTTCATTTTCAAAAAACGAAAAATAAATTATTTTCTTTGTAATTTTGGTTGCTACGACTATTTTTAATATAACTTCTTATTAAATTTAAGATTATTTAATTATTTGACCAAAAAAAATTTCCCCACTAATATTGTAAGTCCAGATCCGCCCCGTGGATATGCTTTTAATATTCGAAAGTGAACTTTTTGAGATGTTTATTGTGTATCTGAATTTATACATCCATATGGTATCTGAATATATTTTTTTAATATTAGGCCAAAACTAAATAATATAGAATGAAACTTTTTTTTTAAGGGAATATAGAATGAAACTTAACAATTATACAAATCGGTTGTAACACTCCTTAAAAAAAAAAAAAAGTTGTAACACACACGGGCAAGTTTTTTTTTTTTTTTTACAAAAACAAAGTTAACTATTATCATTAATCAATCAATGTTCAATACAAGAAGGATAAGAATTAAAAATGCGGTGACTAGCCTAAGAACAGGCCGCCCTAGATAAAGTATGAGCAACTATGTTCACTTGTCTCCTAGCAAACTTCACCTCGAAGTTGGAATGTAAAGATAACTGATAAATAATACTAGAAACAATATCATAGAATTCCGAATCACCATAGCCCGAAGACGATAGAGCTTGCACTAGAGTAGTTGAGTCGGACTCAAAGACAACCCGGTCCCATCTGTTCATATCAGCAAAAAGAATGGCATCGAGTAAGGCTACTGCCTCCCCCTCCAAAACTGTCATATTTGCTCTCTGCCATTTCGTTTGAGCCCGAATAAATTGCCCATGGGAGTCTCTAACACAACACGAAAAAGATGTAATATGGTTGCGGTCATGGAACACGGCATCCACATTGCACTTCAACCATGTCTCGCTCGGTTTCTCCCAAACTATGGTGTTACCCTGCACTCTATTTTGCCCGTGTTGTACAACCAATGGTGAGGGTTGTTTATAAACCTCTTGCTATTGCTGCCATGCATCTAGTGTTGTCTTCCCAATGCTCATTGAAGTATGATGAGCGTCGTTCCAAATGACATCATTATGTGCCGTCCAAATTTGCCAAACTACTCATAGTTCCAACTCGCGGTTGCAGCACAGTCAAAAGCCCTGCCCAATACTAACTCTCACGTGCCACCGTACAACCCACAGAAGCATGCCAATCATCCTCAACAGCAGTATCACACCAGGGGCAGATCATCTCACATTGTACATGTCGTGATTGTAACCGGAGACGCGTCGGAACACACTCTCTGCAAATCCTCCATAACAAATTACGAGCTTTATGAGGAGAATTCACCTTCCAGATTCTATGCCACTCTCCGTCAACATGGAATCGATCAGTATGTCGTAACTCTATCATAGCCAGTTTATAACCAGTCTTAACAGTATACCTCCCAGTACGTTCCATCATCCATGTTATTCTATCAATTTGAACTTCCGCAAACAGTGGGGTGTCGAGAATAGCTTGCACCATGTCATTTGGAAACAAAAATTCAATCTTATCAATATCCCAAACTCGTTCATCGGCAGCTATCAAATCAAACACACTCAAACTATGCACACCTTGACTTTGTGGGGATTGAATCCAGCTGCCTTGAACACCTCGTACCCATGGATCATTCATCACACTAACCTGCTGCCCATTTCCAACTCTCCACCTACATCCATATAAAAGTAACTGACGCGAATTCCAAATACTCCGCCAAGCAAAGCTCGGATTATAACCGAGTTTAGCACCCAAAAATGAAGAATAGGGAAAGTACCTCGATTTAAAAACTATAGCAACTAGGATTTAAGTTTAGACAGAAAACTCCATGCTTGCTTAGCTACCATAGCGAGGTTAAAAGCTTTGAAATTCCTAAACCTCATTCCACCAAATTCTTTGGGGCAGGACACGCGTTCCCATGCCATCCATTTAATCCTGCGGTTGTTACTCATTCCTCCCCACCAAAACATATTGATCATCTTCTCAATATCATCTATAACTGAATTCGGAAGAAGATAAATACTCATAATGTATGAAGGAATATATTGTAACACATATTTGATCATAACTTCCTTGCCTGCCTTTGACAATGCTCGTCCCCTCCATGTATTTATTCTTTTCCATATACGATCCTTGATAAAAGAAAAAAACAGACCTCTTATCTCTACCAATCATCGAAGGTAATCCCAAATATTTTCCAGTACCCATCACATGTCGAACACCAATAATGCGTGACAAATCCTCCTGCACCGCCCCACTCATATTGCGACTGAAAAACACCTCAGACTTTGATAAGTTAATTTCTTGTCCAGATGTTGCGTCATAAGTTTTAAGAATAGTGAGTAAACGCTCTGCTTCCACAAAATTGGCCCTGCAAAACAAGAAACAATCGTCTACAAACAACAGATGGGACACCACTGGTGCACCACGACATACTTGTACCCCATGAATGTCACCTCTATTAATATGAATAAATATGGCGATAACGGATCACCCTGGCGCAACCCTCGGCCGGGTACAATAGGCATCACCCTGTCAAAGTTTATAAGTACCGAATAAGTAACATAACTAACGCACATCATCATCTACTGGATCCATCTCTCACTGGCAAGTTAGATTGCATTTAGTGGGGTTATCTAGGGTTTAACTCTTATGGGCGTCTTTTCATAAGTGCTATTAAAAAAATAACCCCATATTCATAAGTGCAATTTAAAAACTCAACCACCAAAGATTCCAAATATTTCATAAAGTTTGCTAATTAATAAATACTAAATATTAGTATGGACATAATTTCGTTGATGAATAGAATATTGTGATATATCAAGTGTCAATTAAATCTTAACATAAAAGAGTGAAGATTAAACAATAAATAAGTGGAAACAAAAAAAAACTCATATACTTAAGCCTAAAATTTTGGATGAAGATATTGTGGTATCATTCTGACTTGTGTGGTTACTTTTTCTCCAATGCGTAGATTACATCAGTGTAGACCAGTGGCGGAGCCATGAATTTTATGGAGTCCGGGCAAAAAATTTATTGCAAATTTACATGTGACATAATATATAAACAGTCATAAATCGAAATAAAAGAGATTCCTTATTTTGTCAACAAAAGTACAATTTAAAATATGGTTATTAATTGAAATTGATCATGTAATATACGTGAAGTCTAATAATTGACCCTGTAATTAAATAACATATATTCTGACATTGTAATTCGAGATTCTTATTATTTATAACCCTATAATATACGCGAAGTCCAAAAAAGCAACTAAGAGATTGAATTTTGTCATGATTTCTTAGAGGCGTGTTAAGAACATTAAAATATAGTTTTACACAAAAAAATTATAAATTTTTGACAAACGACAAATTAATTATGAATTTTTAAAATGTCAAAAAACTAAAAAAATAAAACAACAGAAATCTCGCCCAATAAATCGAATTTTGAGCTCATTATTTGCAGAGACATCTATAAAAACACATCTAAAGGATCTGTAAAGTTTCATAGCATTTTGAAGTCGTTTAAATTTATTTTGATTTTTCAACCAAAACGTGCAAAATTGAAATTTTGTTTCGAGTAAGCGTATACTCACAGGTCAAATTTAGTTCCCTAATTTTGTAGGCATGACTAGAACATGATAAGAACCTTCACAATGAAATTTTATAGTTTTTAAACGAGATACAAATTAATCATAAATTGTTTATGAAATTCATAATTATGGGGGAATAAAAATTCATAATTAATTTGTCTCTGGTCGAAAAAATTTAATTTTTTGTGTAAAGTTATATTTTAACGTGCTAAACATGTATGGAAAAAATAGTGAAAAAATTCAATCTATAGGTCACTTTTTAGACTACGCGTATATTATAGGGTGGTCAAAAATAAGAAGAAACTCAAGTTATAATGCTAGAATATGTTTTGTATTTTACAGGGTCATTTTTCAGACATAGTGTATATTACAGGGTCAATTTGAACAATTAACCCTTTAAAAATAAGAGAGATAAACCTGTCAGTAGTGTGCTAAATAAAATTAGGAGGTAAATGTCTTTTCTGAGACCTCTTTGCGTGTGAGAATTTTCAGATTTTGCCCAAAATTTTATTTTTTTTAAGTGGGTTAATGTGCTATTGGGTTGTGGTGGCATATATAAAGAAAGTATCGGTCGATCCCGGGCGAATACCCAGGGTCGCGGGGCGATGAAACCGCCCATTGTGTAGACTCCCCCAATGTGCCCAACACTTGTATCACATCCTACTTCAATATTGTGGATGAGTGGGAGTGATTTGTAACGATGCAAAAATTCGAGACATTAACTTATGCATTTGTTAGTGAAATGGATAAATAATTTTTTTTCTCTTTTAAATAATATCAATAACTTAGAACTCATTAGCCTTAATATAAACGATAAGTAACATTCTCTTTGAATTTTAAAAATAGTAACTAAGGTTTATTTTACATAGAGAAACTCAGTTGAGAGCATTGATTTTAGTTAAAAGTGAGTTAGATGTAAATTGATTTGACATGCAATTGGTTGAGATCCAAGTGATGTGAAGAAGAAGCAGTTGTTTGTCTGGATATGGGTAGTTTGGTAAATTATCCTTTCATAGAGAAACGCAGTTGTTGAATCTGTCATGGAAGCTTCAATTTGCGGCTTTGGAGAAACTCGCTTTTGGACCAAAATCACGTTCTTGGGATTTGATTTTGCAAAACATCTAAATATACCAAAAAAAAAATGATTCAAATCGGGTCTGGACATCAAATCACGTGTTTGGGGCTTGAAAACTCATACCCAATCAGACACTTAAACCTCAAAATATCAATGTATTGTAATGTTTAAAATATGACCATTACTTTTCCCATCCTATGACATTCTCATGCGCCCTATTTTATTCCAAAAATACCCTTTGAATTTTAATATCCAAAACCTAAAAACCTATTCGGATTTTAAAATATGAAAACAACCAGTTTATATAGAACTGCAACAACATTGCATGTCTTTGTGAATTCAACACTTTTGTGCAATATATAAAATAATGTATAGGACAATCAGGTAATATTTATACCAAAAAACTATTATATATCATACAATTAAATAAAGCAAAGTTAGTTTTTAGGAAGCAAAGTTAGTTTTTAGGTAAGTGTGACATTTCACATTTGCCGTATGCTCATGCATTTCATAGTTATGTGGCCACCATAGAGGAGTCACGAGGTGCACACCAGAGAGTTGGCACGAGGTGCGTTTTAAAACCACCTTATCCCATAGTGGATCATCGAGTCTGATAGATGAGTAAGATACTCATCTTCTTAGTGGCGCTGCCACAACCCTCTGTAGAGCGGTATTAATTTCGGAATCATTTGCATCGACATATAGACATTGCATTAGGAATCGAGTCTTAATTATTCTTATTATGAGCAATATTTTTATACTTGTTTCCATACGTGAGTAAGATTGAGATCTCTAATTCACGTATAATGTTTCCTCCGTTTTTGCTTCTTGCTCTGCTCCTGTATATTTGTTATTTTCTGATTGGTGACCCTTTCAGTGGATGTGTGGGCTATATGCCATAGATTATGACGGCACCATGGGATCCTGAGACGCTTCCATCGAAGGTGACGAAGTTCAGCTTCCCTGATATCTGGACTACTATGTCTTGGGTATTTGACCTGGCCTCAGGACGGGTCACATTTACGGGTAAAGTACTCAAGACCACTCACATAGTTGGTAGGTAGAAAGCCTTAAGCTTGATAGCATTGGTGGGTCCAGTACCCAAATTTATGTATTATAGAGTAAAAGATCGGCTTAGTAGTTCCTTTAATTTTAGGCAACACTTTTGATAGCAAATTCTCCCTCTGCATAGGGATGTAATTATGTCTTGTAAATTATTTAGTTGTCATGCAAAGCTCTATATAACGCTGACCTTCATTTTGAAAAGGAACCTTTAATATATTTGGTGAATAAAAGTTTATGACTTGTGATTAAAAGGGTCTAACACTTTTCTTTCGTTAAAAAAAACAGACACAATTTTTGGTTGCTAAAAAAGGGCGTTACATTGTGGTATGAGAGCTTTGGTTGACTTTTCCTAGGTCTTTAAGTTGTTTGTCCTAAGCTGAACAATAGTTGAATTTAGTGGGAGAAAATTGTTTGGAGTCTTGTTGAACTGTGAACTTTTTCCATTTGGTGAAGCAAGTTTTGCCTCATTTAGTTATCTTTTTCTTAACTCAAACAAGTACTTGTACCACTTATGTGGTAACATATCCCTTGGTGTTGGGTCCTATAGGAACTTAGTGGGTCAGAGAGGTAAAGAATGTTCCAAAGATGGAACAATTGTAAGGGCAAAGTCGTTCCCTCATTTCTCTTAACTACGTAGATTGTCTGAAGATGTTGGTAACCAAATTCCTTTTGCCCTGGTATTATCTAAAAATGACTAAGGTTCTAAACTCTAAACACTTCATGCTTACCATATAGAAAAATTGTTTATGAGAGGGAATTTCTTGTAAATATAACTTTTTTACCCCTACAGTCTATCGAGATTATTTTTCGAAATGGATTGGATATCATTTCATTAAGTCATGTTGAATGGAACAATTTTCTTACCTATTATTGTAGTGTTTATAGATGTTAAGTTAAAATGGTATGAGATCATCACTTTCTGGGTCCTTAAAGGAAAATATCATCTTATTAATTTAAGGACGGAGTTGAAAACTATGGCGTTCAGATTTAGGCTCCTATGAGAGTCTAGTATTTGGTGGATTTATTTTTCAAATGAAGCTAATATTATCTAGTTGAGTGCGTGCTTGCTAAAAGATAGTCTCGTAAAGTGTGGTTTTAAATATTAGGTCTGTGAATTTTGGAGATTGATATGGTGTGACTCCAAGCGGATTTTTTAGTACTACTGTGCATTTTGTTGTTGTTTATGACTAATAGAAGTATTTATATCTTCAAGTTTCGAGGACAAAACTCTTTTTAGGGTCCGTTTGGTTCGAGAGTTTTGGAGGGGAGGGGCGGGAAGGGGAGGGGAGATTTTTAATTTGAAATGTTTGGCTCAATTTTTAGAAGGGGAGGGGAGGGAAGGGGAGGGGAGCAAATCTTTTTAAAATTTGATTGTATTGTCATAATTATCCTTAAATTAATTTCAAATCTCAATATTAACCTTGTAACAACTTTTATTATTATTAGGTTATCTTATTCTCATAACAATTATTATCATTATTTTGTTATATATTTTTTTAAC